>Ga0209573_1000111_pt1 | contig 221292 bp, 177 predicted proteins | sample TNRBio252014_DNA_FD_185870 | JGI IMG/M metagenome (GOLD analysis project Ga0209573, IMG submission 185870) | Wastewater treatment Type I Accumulibacter community from EBPR Bioreactor in Madison, WI, USA - TNR Reactor_6/25/2014_ DNA (SPAdes)... | ecosystem: Engineered > Bioreactor > EBPR >...
GGGGAAATCCAAAATGGGGGCACCCCCATCGTAAATGGGGGCGGGGAAATCCAAAATGGGGGCACCCCCATCGTGAATGGGGGCAGGGAAATCCAATATGGGGGCGCCCCCATCGTGAATGGGGGCGGGGAAATCCAAAATGGGGGCACCCCCATCGTGAATGGGGGCGGGGGAAATCAAAATGGGGGCACCCCCATTGACGATGAGAGTGCCCCCATTCCCGCTGGGTGCGCCGAAAACGCCGCCCTGCACCCGCAGACCGCCGCCCTGGCCACACGGAGGCGGGCGTCTGCTAGCAAGGGCGATGAAATGAATCGGCGCACTCATGGTTCCAAGAGGTTTTACCAGAAATGCCCCCTCAACATCACGAACTTTTTTTATTTAGCGGCACTTTTTTCCGAGGAGGGTCTGGCAATCGCCCCACCATTCAAGACTGTTTGGCGTATTGCCCCTAGTGGTATCCTGCTCAAGCGGGGGCATCGCACGGGCGCAATCCGGCGGTGCGGGCTGCGGTCCGTGCCCGCGACGGAGGCTGCGCCCTGGGCGGATCCAATCGTGACGGATAGGTCTGAGCTTGGCGCTTGACCCAGGGATCTCATAAGCTAATGATGGGCCATGACTGCTTCCAAGTGTCTAGGTGCCGCCCTTCTGTTTGCCTCCTTGTTTCCCGCAATTGGGATCGCAGCAGACGCTGATGGCGATGGGATGGACGATGCCTGGCAGGCGCTGTGGTTCATCCCGGCCTTTGATGGCGGGAATGACTACGACGGTGACGGTCGCATCAACCTCGTCGAGTCCATCAACAGGTCTGACCCGATCAACACCGTTGACTCAGGCCTTGGCGTGGTGACCATCACGGATGTGAACCCTGCGGATGGGATGGACGATCACTGGCAGGCCGTGTACAGCATTCCCAGCGGTGACGCCCTCCTGGATGAGGATTCGGACGGGCGCACGGCCATTGAGGAATCCATCGTTTTTAGCAATCCCCACGTCGCCGATGCCCCCTGGCAGCATCCGCCGGGCAGCATTGGGACGGCGCAGCCCACGCCCAGTTCCTTTACCCTGACGCTGCCGCAAACGATCCCGACGCAGCGCTACCGCCTCCAGACCTGCACGGACATGGTGGGCTGGGTGGACGTGCCAGGGGCCATCGTCTGGGCGACCGGTGCCCCCATCACCGATACCGTGGATACGACGGGGGATACCCGCCGCTTTTTCCGCTACATCGTGGACGCCCCCGATGGCGATGCGGATGATCTGGACGATTGGGCAGAAGTGATGGTCTTCCAAACCTCCATCACCAACGCCGACACGGATGGGGATGGCTGGAGCGACGGCGCGGAAGCGGCTGCCGGGGCCGATCCAGCGGACGGCGGGATCAATCCTGCGACGATTGATACTGGGCTCCTATCGCGGCTAGTCCAGGTGGAATCCGAGGATGGACGCTTCTACGACTGGTGGAGTGGCACTCGGACCGTGCCCCCCGAACTCGGGCAGGAGTGGACCGTCAGCCATGGGCTGCGCAGCTTCAATGGCGGTACTTTGATTTTTCCCAACACCACCTCCACCGTCCACTCTGGTGCCTGGAGTCCACCGGACCTTGGTGCGGTGCCAGAATTTGTGCCCGAGCTACCGTGGTCAGATTTAGAACTGGGTACGTTTGATTTCCCACCTGATGTGACCTTTACCCCTGGTGCGTTTGCGATGCGATATGGATTCGAAGACGACGCCTACAAAACCAAGCAGTGGCACATGGACTGGAAACGGTTTCGTCTAAAGGCGGTTCAGCCGCTGGACGTAGCGGTGAACCGGGATTTTCTCATCACCCGCCGCCTGTGGAACTGGACGGCACAAGGCTGGGTCCGCAGCGGTGCCGAGGAGACCGTGGTGATGAAGCTGACCCTGCCAAAGGGTGCCATCTACAGCTCTTATTCTTATCTGACACCTCTCGTGCCTGCCGACGGTGGCCTGATCGAATACTGGGTCGGGCAGGCCGAGAAGGGTTTGACGATCTACCATGGAGGGCGTGACCCGGTCGCGGTCACTGAGTCGGACGAGGAGACGGTCGGGGCATTTACCGTCGCGAACCGCAATGACACCGACGGGGATGGAACGGATGACCATTCGGACAACGACGTCACCGCCACAGGTGAGGGCACAGAAGACGAAGTGGATCTGATGAAGATGATCATCGCCGCCCCACCTGCGGAAGGGACGGCAACGGTGAAGTTGACGGACGGGATTTCGAGCGGCATCAAGCTCTGGGAAACGCCCAAGAAGGGTGTGGAAATCCCGCTGAACCAAGAGAGCGCCCTCGTCATCCCATCCACAGAGTTGCCAAAGATCGTTTATATTGAGGCGACCAGCCACAGCGCCGATGTAAGGTCCATCGAATTTACCATGGACTTCCAACCAACGAATGGCGCAGCCCAGCCCAACTTCGACAAAGTCAAGGCGACGGCGATTTGGGTGGTTGCATCCACGTCGGTGAAGAATACGGCAAGCGACACGATGTGGGGCGGTATCGACCCGGTGGTCCGAGACCAGTTCATAGTACAGCACGGGACCAAGTTTGGTCCAAAGTTCGACAATGGCAGCACTCACGCAGCTACATACTCAATCGGGCTGTCCTTTCAACCGAAGCCAGATGGCCTCGCCACAGAGCCGGTATTTTTCGATATCGGGCGCAAAGTTGAAGGCAAGTATTGGGCATTGGTAAACGGGTCATATACCCAAATCGATGACGTGCCGTCTGTAAGTGGCGATCTCGTCAACGATGATACCGTGCAGGAGGATGAGGATGTAGTACCTGACGACGATTTGCTCTACTCGCTTGATTCGCCGGGTTGGCGGTACAGCACAGACCAGGTGCCCTCAGTTCCGGATGCGAACCCTAATGTGGCATTCGCGCTCAATTTCGAAGAGTTTGTGAGGGTGTCGTTCAATGGTGGTGTTCCGTCTGGGAATAGGTTGGCAGGCAGTCGCTGCGGACCATCAACAAAATGGCACGCGGCGTCGACGGTCACTCGAATCGCTCCTTCTCAGTGGCCCACTAGGGGGCCATCAGGATATGCTCCTGTCGAGGGGCGACCTAATAGTGTCGGCAAAGAACACATCACAATCCAATCCCCAGCACCATGACCTGTTATCACTCAGCCATCCATCAATTGCTTCTTGCCGTTGTGACTTCATTCCTCCTACTTGGTTGTGGGGAAAAGAAGGATTCTGATCTGACAACTCGCCCCCCCCTGGACACGCAGTCGCAGCCACCGCCGTCGATCATCACCAGCGCCCCAGCGCAACCGCCGCTACGTCATGACACGCGGCCAAGCAAGCCAACACCCACGATTCCTGCTGATCTTTTGGCGAAACTCAACTCAAGGATTCTGCGGATGCGCGACCTTCCACTCGCGACGGCGGAAATGCTGCTCACGCAGTTCGAAGAAGAGAAATCCGCTGAGGGGTTTTACATCGCAGCTCTCAACGTTGGGTTTCGTCCTCCAACGCCGGCACAGCCCGGCCTATCCCGGCAAATTAGTGGACCACCTGGACCCTGCTATGATCTGTTATTGCGGCTCGGCAAGCAGGCCGATCCGTCTATTCGACGCGCTCTGGCTGAGTTTGTAAGGGCAGCGGAACCATCAGATCAGCCGAATGCTGACGATTTGCTATCGATTCTCGTCCTCACGGCTGGCGAGGAGGCAACATCACAGGCTCTGGCGGCATTAAGATCTCCAGCAGCGACGGCAGAACAGAATCTGTTCATCTCCAATATCGAGGCAAAGATGAAGTGGATAAAGGAACAATTGGAGTGGGGGCGCGCACAGAGTCCGCCAAAAAGGGGAGACGGAAAATAGACCCTTGATCGAATAAGTTCACCTGTTCGCCTGAGCGCGTTGTGCGAAGGTGCGGTTTCAACTGGAGCGAACCTCTAGCACAGAGATTCTAAATGAAATTTAGAAACACTCTCATTGGCTTCGTTGGCTCGTTGTTGGTCGCGGGCTGCGGCGAAAAGTCTGAGAACCAAGCTGCCAGCGCTCCGACTCCGAATCCACCTGAAGCTAAAGGCGACACTAAGGTGATACCTCCACTGTCATACCGAGAGATCCGGGCTTTGCATCCCGATGACCATAAAGCGACGCCTGACGACCTCGAAAAGATACTATCTGGCGTGAGTCTATTGACAGATTTGCCTGCTGCTAAAGTGCAGGGAGTCTTAGCCCAACTACGAGCAAGAAATGACCTCCCAGCAATGGGAGCGTTGGCACGAAACGTCCACTACAATCGTCACGTATTTTCGGGTCGCGGTAGTCTGTTAAACGGGTCCAACCCGTGTTTCTCGGAACTCCTCTCCAGGGGTGACAAAGCCGTGCCGACGATTCGTGAAGTGATGGCGAGCCTCGCCCAATTGGATACCAGAGCAAACCTCTACCGAATTCAGCTATTGGGGTTTTGTCTGGCCCAAATCCAGGGAATGGATACGGCCATAGCAACCATGGAGGACGTGGCGGAAGGCATGGGTGCAGGTGATCCCGCGGAACGGGTTCGTATCATGAAGCGCTACCTGGAATTCGGGCGGTAGGCGGTAACGGTGGCTCCCCAATGAGATGGCTGGGGCTGGTGGATCAGGCTAGGTTTAGGGCTCCGCCTTGGCAGAGTTCTTTTTTGCCGAAGGTCTGGAGGTCGTGGCCCATGCCTTGGGCGATGGACATCCAGAGGCGGTTGTGGGCGGCTTTATCAAACTTGAGGCTGCGGCCCATCTTGAATCCACAGCCGCCGCCGATCATGACGTAGGGGATGTTGTCGAGGGTGTGGCTGTTGCCTTTGCCGAGCTCGTTGGTCCAGACGAGGAGGGTGTTGTCTAGTAGGTTGCCATCGCCGGTGGCCTCGGGGGTTTCTGCGAGGCGTTGGGCGAGGTAGGCGAACTCCCCGGCGAACCAGGTGTTGATCTTTTTGAGCTTTTCGTAGCTGTCTTTTTTGTCGTCGGGATCGTGGGAGAGGCTGTGGTGGCCGTCTTCGATGCCGAGCCAGCGCATCTGGGCCATGCCGACGCTGCGCATGTACTGGAGGGTGCCGATGCGGGCCATGTCGTTGGCGAGGGTGTTGACGAGGAGGTCGATCTGGATGCGGCTGATCTGGGGGGTGTTGTCGTTGACGAGCTCGATGCTGGGATCTACCTGGGGGACGGGGTGGGCGAGTTTGCCCTGCTTATCGGCTTCGGCGAGGTCTTGCTCCATGCTGCGGACGAGGGTCATGTGCTGGTCAAGGAGGGCGCGGTCGCGGGCGCTGAGCTTGGCGGAGACGCGCTTGAGGTCGTCGCGCACGTCGTCAAGGATGCTGACGAGGCTGTCTTTGTCCTTCATCTTGCCATAGACTTTTTTGAGGATCTGATGGGGGTCGTCGATGGGGGCGATGGGTTGATTGCCGCCGGCGTAGCTCATGCGGGTCCAGGGGTCGGCGCGCTCTGGGACGGCGACGCCGAATTCGAGGGAGCCGAAGCGGGTCTTGGTCTCTGGGCGGCTCTGGAGGAAGTTTTTGATTTCTTGGTCGATGGAGATGTTGGAGGCCCAACCGGCGGGATTGCCGCCGCCGCCCATGATATTGCCTTTGAGCAGTTCGTCGCAGGTGAGGAGGCAGCTCATGCCGCGCATGTGGCTATCGCCATCGCCACGCACTTGGTTGGCGATGCCGTGCAGGACGAGCATCTTTTTCTTGAAGGGCTCCAGGGGCTTTAAGATGGACTTGAACCCGAATTCCCCGCCTTCTTGGTCTGGCCAGAACTCGTCTGGCAGGGTGCCGTTGGGGGAAAACATGATGATGAGCCGCTGCCTCTTTTGGGGCGTGGCCGCACCGCTGATGCTGGGCAGCCCGGTAAGGAAGGGGAGTGCTGCGGCGGAGATGCCGAGCTCGCGGAGAAAGTGGCGGCGGGTGACGGTGTTCATGGGGGGGGATAGAGGTTACGCCTGAAGCGGCGGGGTATTGCATGGATTCCGCTGTCGGTGGCGTCGCGATGGTTGAATGTGCTGGAAAGGGGTTTAGTCTCCACCCCATCTGTCTTGATGATGCCCACAATCGAAAAAAGCGGAAGAGGCGACTGGGAGTGTGTGAAATGCACAAGCCTGGATGAGATGCGCACCCAAAACATCCTTTTCTGGCAGCGGCAGGGTGGGGCGGCCATCAGAAAGGCCGCCTGGGATTTGGTGGTGGAAACCTGGGAAATGAAACATCGCGATCCTGATGAACTCAGATTTCAAAGACTTGCTCCGATTGTTCGCCAAGACTGAGGTGCGGTACCTCGTGGTGGGTGGCTATGCTGCGATGCACTACTCGCAGCCGCGCTTTACGAGGGACCTTGATCTGTGGCTGGACCCGACCCAGGCGAATGCTGCGCGTGTGTTGCGGGCTTTTGCTGAGTTTGGGATGCCATTGATTGATGTGACCCCGGCTGATTTTGCGATGGAGGGCTTTCAATACATGGTGGGTAGATCGCCTGTTCTGTTTGATTTCCTGACTTCGCTGCCTGGGTTGAGTTTTGCGGCGTGCTGGAGATCCCGGCTGACTGATGAGGTGGAGGGATTCCCCATTCACTACCTGTCCAAGCGATCCTTGATTAAGGCCAAGAAGATGGCGGGACGGCCTCAGGACTTGTCGGATCTGGACGAGATCAGGCGTGCCAGTGAAGGGGGGGCGTCGCGAAGAGCGACGAGTCCTCGCAAGCGGTCAGGGCGATCTCTACAATGAGCTTTTGGATGTTGCAGTGATTGGTGGCGAAGTTTTGGCGGAGGGTCTCCATCGTATTCGGGCCGCAGGCGGGGATTTGTTGCATGACGGTGCGGCCTGCTAACCGGCGTTTTCTTGGGCGGCCCGTTCGAGCCCGGCGACGTCTCTCAAGTCTTGCTCTCTCCCGGCGGTGCGTTTTGCTGTGATGAGATCCTGCAGCGAAATGATGGGAGCGGTCACGCCACCCAGGTCTGCCAGGGTGCGTGCCGCAAACGCTGGCGCAAATTCAACGCCGGGAATGGAGGTGAGGAAATCAACGCGGCATGGGGGGAGGCCGATCTGGAACATGGTGCGCTCCGTGGTGAAGTGGTCCAGGGTCATGCCCTCCACCCAGCCGCCAAAACGGACGAGGGCTTCTCTCAATCGCAGTGCATTTTCTGGGGATGGGAGCACCCAGAGGTCGATGTCCTTTGTGTAACGAGGCTCTGCGTGGTGGATGTAGGCGTAGCCTCCCACGATGAGGTAACTATACCTAAAGCCGTCATGTTTTGTGATTATTGGCAGGAGAATGAAGGCAGAAGAATGGCTTTATTCTCCTGCCTTCATTCTTCTGCCAGTAGGATTTTGAAATTCACAAATTCTGGTGACGGAAGGTATAACCTGGCAGTCGTTCAAGATGGTGAGCAGATCTCTGAAGTCGGAGTTCATGAGGCGGGCGGCACTTGATGAGCCATGCGGTTTCGACCAGTTCCCAGGCGGCGGCGAATCGTGCGGCGGGGGTTTGGGATTACCAAAATTGAAAATCAAATTCCCGGTCGGCTTCCTCGAGGGGGACTGCCCGCCAGGTGATGGGGCCGCGCGCACCGATGCCGGTGCGGATCGCTGAGCTGGGGGGTGGGACGGGGGGCATGGATCGATTATCCTCGATTGTCGATGAAGGGCACGAAGTTTTTGGCTTCACTTTGCTGCCGGGAGTCCATCCGTGGCGGCGATCAATGCGATGTCGATGAGGAGCTTTTGGATGTTGCAGTGATTGGTGGCGAAGTTTTGGCGGAGGGTCTCCATCGTATTCGGGCCGTAGGCGGGGATCTGCTGCTTGACGATGTGGTTGAAGAGTTGGCGGATGAAGGCGCGGTGACCGGCGGGATTATCGGCGACGTAGGTGACGATGTCGCGGGGGCCGGTGAGGCGGACGATGTGGCCTTCGTCATTGGCGAATTCGGTGACGGGATCTACGGGCTTGTTATTGTCCTGGGTGCGCCAGCGGCCGATGGCGTCGAAGTTCTCTAGACTGAAGCCGAGGGGGTTGATGGTGGAGTGGCAGGACATGCAGGTGGTGTTGCGGGTCAGCTCGGTGATTTTTTCCCGCATGGTGAGCTTGGGGTTGAAGTGGGTCTCGTCAAAAGCAATGGCCATGGGCGGTGGGCGGAGGGCGAGGCCGACGATGTTGCGGGTGAGGAAGACGCCGCGATGGATGGGGGAGGTGCTGCGGCTGGAGGCGAGTGAGGCGAGGAGGTAGGGGTGGGTGACGACGCCTGCGCGCTGGCGGGGGTCAAAACTGACGCGCTGGAAGTGGTGGCCCTGCACGGGCTTGCCGTAGAATTTGCCGAGGCGGTCGTTGAGGAGGAGGTAATCGGCGCGGAGGAGATCCCGATAGTCGGACTGGGGGCTCCAGACGACTTCATCGAGGAACTGGAGGAGGGAGGTGCGGAGATCGGTGAGGACGGCGTCATCGAATCCTGGGAAGGCTTTGGGGTCTTTGGAGGTGCCTTCTGCGCGCTCTAGCTCTAGCCAGTGGTGGAAGAATCCGTGGAGCTTGGCCTTGGTGCGACTGTCTGTGAGCATGCGCTGGGCCTCTGCGCGGATCTGGCTGGGCTGGCGCAATTTGCCGGCGGCGGCGGCCTGGGCCAGCTTTTTATCGGGGATGGAGTCCCAGAGTGCTAGGGCGAGGCGCGATGCGATGCCGAAATCGGCGGGGCTGTCTTGGCCGCGTAGGGTGGGGTAGAGGAATTCTGGGGACTTGAGGGTGAAGAGGACGGCGCGCTTGACGGCGAGATCTGGGCTCTTGGCGGTGGTGAAGTGGGTGTCGATGTAGAGCTGCCGCTGGGGCTCGGTGAGGGGGCGGCAAAAGGCGGCTTCGACGAAGGTGTGGACGAATTTTTTGAGCTTATCGAGGCGGTCAGGGGCGCCGTCCTTGGTGCCGGCGAGCTCGTTGAGGTTCTCTTCGACGTGTTCTGCGGTGGCGATGGCGGCATCGGTGGTGGCCTGGTCCCAGGCTTTGGAGAGGGTGGTGCCGCGCTCATACCCGACGCTGCGGTCATCTGCGGGGAAGGGGGTGCTGACGATCATGAGCTGGCGGGGCCGATCGGTGCGGAGGGCGTGTTGGGGGATGAGTTCTTCGATGCCGTGGGGGGGCCGCCACCAGAGTTCGATGGAGGAGGACTGCTCTTTGAATTTGAAGTGGTCTAGCACCAAGCGATAGGCGCGCCCGCCGATGAGGAAGAGGCTCTTTTTTTCCACCCGGACTTTGGGGCCGTTGCTGACCCAGGCGTCGATGAGGGCGCTGGCCTCGTCCGTGTCATTGATCCAGAGGCGGGCACCGTTTTCTGTCTTGAGGATGAACTCGTAGGTGCCGGTTTCTTCTGCGATGATGCTGCCTTCCCAGCGGTTGTTGAACTGCTCTGCCTCCATGGTGGCGGGATCGGGGCTGCCGGTGCCGAAGTGGAAGGAGATCTGGCCGTCGATGCGCTCGATCTTGTGGTCTTGGCGCTTCTTTTTGATGCCGGTCTTGGAGGTGGTATCGACTGCTTTTTCCCCCGGCTTGGGTAGGGCGACGCCGCGATAGACGGCCTTGAGGCCCTGCTCGTCTGTGATGGGGCGGTCAAAGCCGGGCCCCATGCGGAAGCGGGCGATGAGGTCCATGACGGTGGCGCGATACTGGGCGGTGGTGAGCCTGCTGAGGTCCTTGGCGGGTGGATGCAGGCGTGCCTGGGCCTCTGGGGAATAAAAGGCCTGATAGATGTAGAGGGTGACCTGCCGGGCGTCTTCGCCGACGCACTGGTCTTCGTGGTCCTCTGGCATGGTGCGGTCGATCTTGCGGGTGAGGGCATCGACGGACAGCTCTCCCTTCAGGGGTTCGTCAAATTTGTCTGCGACGCCCTGACCGTCTGACCCGTGGCAGGAGGCGCACTGCTTTTGGTAAATGACGGCACCTGGATGTTCTGCGGCGATGCTGCACGCGGTGAGGATCCAGAGGGTGAGGAGTGCGAGTCGGTGATGGGGGGATATCTGCGCCATGGGGGGGATCTGAACTGGCTGGGAGAATATCGTCGGCGGGCTGGCCGGGTCTTTCAGCTATCGGCTGGGCCGCTAGCGGGGACGCGTGGGGTCGTATTCATTGAAGGCGACGCGGAGGCGGGTCTCGAGGTGGGCGATCTTCCACTTTTCCTTGGGCTCGATCAGCGCCAGGGACATGCCCTTTTTTCCGGCGCGTGCGGTGCGTCCGCTGCGGTGGGTGTAGTATTCGAGCTGGTCGGGGAGCTGGTGGTGGATGACGAAGGAGAGCCCCTCCACATCGATGCCGCGCGCGGCGACGTCTGTGGCGATGAGGAACTGGACGCGCTGCTTTTTGAAGGCGCGCATGACTTTATCCCGCTCTTTTTGCATGAGGTCGCCCTGCAAGACATCGACCTGGAGGCCTAGCGCCGTGAGCTCCCGCCCGAGGGTGATGGCACCTGCCTTGGTGCGGCAAAAGATGAGGCCGCGGTTGTCCTGCTGCCGCTGGAGGAAGTCTGCGATGAACTCGGTCTTGTTGGATCGATCACAAAAGATGTAGCGGTGGTCGATGTCCCGATTGACGACGTGGCCCTGATCGATCTGGATGGTGCGTGCGCCGGGTGACATGCAGCCTTTGATGAGGGCATTGATGGCGTCTGGAAAGGTGGCGGAAAAGAGCCAGGTGCTCTGCCGCTGGGGGGTGAGGCGGAGGATCTCGTTCAGCTCCTTTTTGAAACCCATGCTGAGCATTTCATCCGCTTCATCGAGGACGACGTACTGGACGTTTTCGAGGGTGAGGGCATCACGCTGCAGCATGTCGATCAGGCGGCCGGGCGTGGCGACGACGATGTGGGTGGGGCGCTGGAGGGCCTCCACCTGGCGGTCGATATTATCGCCGCCGCAGACGACCTCGACGAAGATCTTTTCGGTGTATTTGGTGAAGCGGAAGAGCTGCTTTCCGATCTGCTTTGCCAATTCCCGGGTGGGGGCGATGACGAGGGCCTGGATGTCGCGGTGCTTTGGATTGATCTTGGTGAGGAGGGGGAGGCCAAAGGCGGCGGTCTTGCCAGTGCCAGTCTGGGCCTGGGCGATGAGATCGCTGCCGTCCCGGAGGAGGAAGGGGATGACTTTTTGCTGGACCTCTGTGGGGGTGGTGATGCCCAGGTCCTCCAGACCACGGATCATCTCCGGCGGGATTCCGAGGGCAGTGAAGGGGTGGGGGGATTCAGGCATGGGTTGCTGTGCTCCACAAAGGGCCTGAATGCTAGCGAATGGTCGTAATTCGGTGCAATTTTCGCCTGAAAATGCGCATTTATCGCCCAGGGGCGCGCCTTGACCGTTGCACTCGGTCCTAGCTGAGTATAGATCCGCCCGCACCTTGTTTATTCTTTGTTCTATGTCCGCGAATCCTACCCTGATCTACACACTCACTGACGAAGCTCCAGCCCTTGCGACCCGGTCGCTGCTGCCAATCGTTAAAGCCTTCACTCAGTCATCCGACATTGAGGTGCAGACGCGGGATATTTCGCTGGCGGGACGGATCATTGCCACCTTCTCTGATAGCCTGCCGGAGTCGCAGCGTGTCTCCGATGACCTCGCCTACCTGGGGCAGTTGTGCGTGAAGCCAGAGGCAAATATCATTAAGTTGCCAAACGTGAGCGCGTCTGTTCCGCAGTTGAAGGAAGCTGTCGCGGAACTCCAGAGCCAGGGCTATGCACTGCCAGACTATCCAGAGAATGCGCAGACGGACGAAGAAAAGGCGATCAAGGCCAAGTATGCCAAGGTGATGGGCAGTGCGGTGAATCCTGTGCTGCGGGAGGGGAACTCCGACCGCCGTGCGCCGAAGGCGGTGAAGGAATACGCCCGCAATAATCCGCACTCCATGGGCAAGTGGTCCGCCGATTCCAAGACAACGGTGGGCACGATGGGGCAGGATGACTTCTTTTCCAATGAGAAGTCGGTGGTCGTGTCTGAGGCGACGGATGTGAAGATCGAGTTCGTCGGCAAAGATGGAACGACGAAGGTGCTGAAGGAAAGCACGCCACTGAAGCCGGGCGAGGTCCTGGATGGCACGGTGATGCGCAAGGAGGCGCTGGTGGCCTTTATCGCAACGCAGATCGCCAAGGCTAAGGCGGATGGGGTGCTCTTTTCCGTGCACATGAAGGCCACGATGATGAAGGTGTCTGACCCGATCATCTTTGGCCACGTCGTGAAGGTGTTCTTCAAAGACCTGATCGCTAAGCACGGGGAGACCTTTGCTCAACTGGGCGTCGATTTTAACAATGGCTTTGGCGATCTGATTGCCAAACTGGACAAACTGCCCGCAGACAAGAAGGCGGAGATTGAGGCTGACATTAAGGCCGCCTACGACAATGGTCCCGCGCTGGCGATGGTGAACAGCGATAAGGGCATCACAAATCTGCATGTGCCGAGTGACGTGATCGTCGATGCCTCCATGCCGGCAATGATCCGCACGTCTGGGCAGATGTGGAACGCAGCTGGGAAGCCGCAGGACACGCTGGCTGTGATCCCGGATAGCTGCTATGCGGGTATCTACCAGGTGGTGATCGATTTCTGCAAAAAGAATGGAGCCCTGGATCCTCGCACAATGGGCACGGTGCCAAACGTTGGCCTCATGGCCCAAGCGGCGGAGGAGTATGGCTCCCACAACAAGACCTTTGAAGTTCCCGCAGACGGCGCAGTGCGTGTCGTGGATAGTTCCGGCAAGGTGCTGATCGAACACAGCGTGGCCGCTGGCGATATTTGGCGCGCCTGCCAGACCAAGGACGCGCCCGTTCAGGATTGGGTGAAGTTGGCCGTGAATCGGGCGCGGGCGACCGGCAGTCCGGCTGTGTTTTGGCTAGATGACAAGCGCGCCCACGATGCGCAGATCATCGCCAAGGTCCGGAAATACTTGACGATCCATGATACAACCGGGCTAGACATCCGCATCCTACCACCAGCGGCGGCCTGCCAATTCACGATGGAGCGCATTGTGAAGGGGGAGGATACTATCTCCGTGACGGGCAATGTGCTGCGTGACTACCTGACGGATCTCTTCCCAATCCTGGAGGTGGGCACCAGTGCCAAGATGCTGTCCATCGTCCCGCTGATGAATGGCGGCGGTCTCTTCGAAACGGGCGCTGGCGGGTCCGCACCGAAGCATGTGGAGCAGTTCGTCACAGAGAACTATCTGCGCTGGGACAGCCTGGGCGAGTTCCTGGCACTGGCGGTATCTTTTGAGCACTTGAGCGAGACCTGCAAGAACGCGAAGGCGAAGGTGCTGGCAGACACGCTGGATGCGGCGACGGGTAAGTTCTTGGCTGAGGATCGATCCCCTGGGCGTAAGCTGGGCACCATCGATAATCGAGGCAGTCACTTTTATCTGGCCATGTACTGGGCGGAGGCTCTCGCGGCGCAGACGGCGGATTTGGAGTTGCAGGATCAATTCAAGCCTGTGGCAGCAGCGTTCGCGTCCAACGAGTCGGTGATCGTGGATGAACTGATCGCCGTCCAAGGCAAGCCAGTGGACATCGGCGGCTACTATAAGCCTGATGAGGCGAAGACGGTGGCGGCAATGCGCCCGAGCGAGACCTTCAACGCGATCCTTGCGACAATCTAGCCTGGAATATTCATGAGCCTCCTGCTGCAAACGCTGGAAAGCTCATGTCTGCGGCGTTGGGCTTGTTTTGAAGGGCATCGAGCATTTACAAATGCACTCAGCCTTTCAAAGACTTCGCCCGCCTTGCAACCACGGGCTTTCCAGCGCTTTCGCGACGTAGTTCATGGGTACTCCAGGCTTGTGCCGTCCCCCATTCCTTCGGCTACTTTTGGTAGATCGGAAGGAAGTGATGATAGACGGAGAGGCTGAGCAGGGAAAGGGCGGTGGCATACACTGCCCCTGCGCTTTTTTCGTTGCCATTCCTGGGGAACCAGGAGCCATCTGCGGACTGGGCGGAAAGCAGCAATTGCTCCGTCCGGCGGCGGGCCGTCGCGGCATGATCTCCGCCGCGCTGATACATGCCCTGGGCGTAGTAGTAGGTGCCGTAGAAGAACCAGGGCTCGGTGAGTTCCGGCGGGGAGCCGAGTAGCCAGTTGGCGGAGCCGACCACTTCGGGCGTCTCGTACTGCCCAGCGACCTGGAGGGAGAGGAGGCCTGCTGCGGTGGTGGAAAAGGTCTGCCGCCCGCCGTAGGGCTCGTAGCTGAAGGGGGCATCCCCCTTGGGCACACCGTTGGCATCCCGCTCCGCACGGTAGGAGCGTTTGATGTAGGCGATGGCGCTGTCGATGGCGCTTTTTGGGACGTCAAAGCCGGCATTTTTTGCGGCGCGAAGACTCATGAGTTGCCAAACGGAGACGGAGATGTCGGAATCGCTGGAGGCGGGTTCGTAGCGCCAGCCACCGCGATTGGCTTCGTTCTTTGGCACGGCCTGGGCACGCACAATGAGGTCAACGGCTCCTTTGATGCGCTGATGGAGGAGCTTATCCGTGGCGTCATCTGGCGCATGGCCGACCATCTCCGTCATCATGAGGGTGATGATGCCATGGCCGTACATTCGGCTGCGGTCGGACCGACCGAGGTAGCCTGTCTCATCCGGTTCGATGTACTCGACGACGTATTTGAGGGCCTTACCTGCGGCCTTCCCCTCGGGGGTGGGATCGTCTGGTAGATGCCCCACGGATGCGAGCCCCATCAGGGCCAGCGAGGTCATTGCGGCGCTGTGGGACGGCATGTCCCCGCGTTTTGGGGCGTTTGACGATTTGTCGTCAGAGATCAGGCCGGCGGGTTTTTGCTGGCGGATGAGCCAGGCGACGGCCTTATCGACGGCGATTTTGACCTCTGGGGAAATGAGGTTTTGCTTGGGCTCTTCGGCGCGGAGGGTGGCTGCGGCGAGGGTGATGAGAAAAAGGGCTGGGAGGAGAGGCTTCATCGCTGTTTGGAGCGGGTGGCGATGGATTTGTAGTAATTTTCAATCGCAGCGCGGTATTCGGGGGGGGCGTCCTGGCGGGTGGCCTCGCTGAGTTCATCTGCGGTCTTGGAGGGTAGATGCCCCCAGTCGCCCTGGACGAGGATGACCTCGCCAGTCAACGCGCCGTCTTTGATCTGGGTATCGAAATTACCGCCTTCGGAGCTGTTTTGCGCGGTGTTGTTGGGGGATTGCTGCTGGTTCTTGGCGAGGTTTTGGGCGGATTGGGATTGCTGGGACCCAGGTACTTTGCCTTGATTGCGGGACTGTGCCATGGACTGCTGCTGGCTCTGATTGGCGTCTGCCAGACTCTGTTGGGCACCTTGTTGTTGGCCTTGCTGCTGCTGGCCCTGCTGCTGGTCACTGGGTTGTTGCTGGCCAGGTTGGTCCCCCATGGCGGGATGAACGGTTTGATCCAGTTGATCAAGGGCCTGGGCGAGGAGGGTGCTCTGAAGTTGCTGAAATGGGTCTGCTGCCATGGCGGGCGGGGCACTATCGGCGGTCATTTCTGCTGCTTTCGATGCCTGCTGCGCGGCGGCGGTGGCGGATTTGGATGATTCTGGTGTGGGGGTGTTTGGGTTTTCCTTGGCCGTCTTTGCCGCCTGCTGGAGCTCCTTGCTGGCTTGGGCGACCTGCTGTGCGGTTGCGGCATCGCCGAGACGCTGGGCGTGCCGGGCGACACGCTGCAAATCGTGGGCGGCCTGGGCGGTGGCCATTCCGGTTGAGACGGGTTGGAGGAGTTCTTGGGTCACGGCCTGCTCTGTGTTGATGGCGGTTTGCTTGCCAATTTCTGCGAGCGCCTTTTGCATCACGGGGTTTTTGGGCAGCTCCTTCTCCAGAAGTGCCAGTGCGGCGGCGGGATCTTCCTGCGCCATTTCCTCAATCGCGGCGAGCTCTTGTGCTCGGTCGTAGGCAGCGTCGAGTGGCTCTTCGACTCCCATCTGCTGCTCCATCTGGGTGAGGGCTGCCAACTCCTGCTCTGACAGTTCTTTGCCCTGTTCCATCTGGGAGAAATTTTGGGCGAGCTGATCGAGTGCCTCGGCGGTCTGCTGCTGCATGGCGGCGGCTGCGTCCAGCGCTTGGGCCTGTGGCTGGCTGGCATTGGCCTGGGCGGCCTGCTTGAGGTTTTGGGCGATCTGGGGCGATTTACCCTGCATCTGGGCGAGGGCAACATCGGCGGTGCGCGATAGCTGACGCTGGTCTGCCTGGGCGAGATCTGCCTGATTGGCCTCCGTGCGGAGGGCGGCCTGGACGGCCTCCATGCGCTGGGCGTCTGTGGCGGCCTTGGGCTGGATATTTTGCGCTTGCTTGGCGACGTCATCCACGGGCTTTTCTGCCTTGGCGTCTGCGGCTGCGGATTGGGTGTCTTCCTGCGTTTTCCGGAGGTCTTGGGCGAGCGCCTTCATCATCTCGCTGACGGCTGGGGTGAGTGTCCCGAGGGCTTCGCGTGCCGCATCGGCGGCAGGTGCGATGGCGGCGGCGAGTTCGGCAGCTTTTTGCGCGGCCTGTTCGCGGTTCGCGACAGGGGAAGGCTGAAAGTCGCGATTGGTTTGTGCCTGACGGGCTTGGTCCTGCAACTGATCTGCCGCGCTGCGGGCGAGATCCGAGGCCTGCTGGGAGAGGTTGGCTGCGGCCTGCGTGGCCTGGTCCCGGCGGAGTGGCTCAGTGGCGCGTTTTAGCGATTCGGAGGCTGCCCTAGCATCGGCGGCTTGGCGGGTGAGGTCGGGTTTGTCCCCCGGATTGGCCGCGAGAGCCTCCTGGGCGGATTGGACGGCGGCGTCTGCCTCCAAGGTACGTGCGGCTTTGGCAAGTTGCGTGGCTTTTTCTTGGGCGGTGGCTAGCGCGGCAGGGTCTGCTTTTTCAGCGGCGGCGGCGGTCTCCCGGGCGAGCTGGTCTGCGGCGCGGCTGGCGCGGTTGGCATCGACGGAGCCTTGATCCGCCTGGGCTGTGGCTTGTTGGCGGAGATCGGACTGGTCCTGGAGTTGGCGGGCGGCCTCTGCGAGACGTTTTTCTGCGCGCTGCGCTGCGGTGAGTCCGTCCTTGCTGGGGCGGGGCTTTTTGGGGGGATTTTTGGCGTCGGTTGCGGCGTCCTGTAGCGCTGCCTTGGCATCGTCAAGGGTGGCGAGCGCAGGGTTCTCCTGGCGGCTCATTTGCTCGCGCAATTGAGCTGCGCGTTGGGCGAGGTTTTCTGCCATGCCGCGTGTGGCGTCTGCTGCGCGGGAAAGGCGCTGGCGGAGGTTGTCCGCAGCTCCATAGAGGTGCTCTGGGCTTTTGGTCTGGTCTTTGCGGTCGAGGCTCTCCGCGAGGTCGCGCGAGGCTTCGGCGATCTGGGCCTCCAGTTGCTCGGTCTGGCGCGCCATGCCCTTGTCTGGGATTACCGCCTCAAGGTTTGCCAGATCTTGTTGGACGGTGGAGGTGGTGGCCATGGCGGCGCGCTGTTGTTGCTGCCACTTGGCGCGTTGGCTGGCGTCGCGATTGGCGGGGAGGGCGTTTTCGGTGAGCATCGCCGCCTGCCGTGCCTGATGTGCGGCGGACTGCTGGGCGATCTGGGCAGTGGCTTCTGCGGAGAACAACTGGGCGGCCTTGTTCAGGGCGTCTGCGAGCGCGGCGGCCTCTGCTGACTGGCGGCGGATGAGGTCGGTGTCCTGGATGGTGTTCTGTGCGGCCTCCTTGAGGGCAGGAAGAGGGGCTGCGCGGAGTTTGGAGACACGTTGACCGAGGAGTTGTGCCTCCTGTCGGGTGAGGGCGTCGGGCGCTGTCGCCGCTGCATCTTTGACCTGCTTCCAAAGGTCGTCTGCGGTTGCCTGAGCCTGATCAAGTGCGGACTTCATCCTGGCGAGTTGGCCTTGGGGGTCGACGGCGGGTTTCCCGCGCTGCTGAAGCTGGGCGTCTTTTTGCACTTTGGATGCTGCGTCGCGAAGCTCGCGTGTTTGTTGTTCCAAAGTGCTGGCGGTGCTTGCAAGTTTGGTTTGCGCTTCTGCCCAGGCGCGGAGTCGGGGATCGACGGTTTGCTGGAGGATGGCGATCTGAAGGATGTTGGACTCCGCCGTTTGGCCTTTGAGGTCTGTGGCAATGAGCTTGATCTGAAGGGAGTCGCCCGCTTCAAGGTGGAGCGCTGGAAGCGCGACAAGGGTCTCAATCGGCGACTCTTTGCCTGTGGGGGCGGGGAGAGGGGCGGTGGTCCATTCGCCCGCGTTGAGTGAGCGTGAGAGGGCTAGTTGCTTGAGGCCGATGTCATCCGTGGCGATGCCGCGAATGCGCAGGGACTCGTCAGGGAGGGATTGGATCTGGTCTTTCGGATCGGTTATGGTGACGGTGGGTGGAAGATCGGGGATCGTGGTGATGCGCCAGGGGGTGGATTCTTCATTGGTGAAGCCAGTCTCCGCCCCGATGAGGTCGGGCTGCCAAGTGTGATTGGATTCTTTGACGGGGAACTCTGCTTGGATCTTGTCTGGCGATGCCAGAACGGCGGTCACGGGCGCGGGGGGTGTCGGATCCTCGGAATTAAGGGCAATGGCGGCTGTCTTGACAGGTTGGTTGATCGCCAGCTCTAGCCTCACGATGGAGCCGTCTAGGGCCTCAACATCCCCATGATCTTCGTCGAGTGTGCTGGGCGGCAATCCGGTATAGGCCGGCGGGACGATGGTCTTGACAAATTGTGTGACTGCGGGGCGCGGTCTTGCGTCAAGGAGATGCCAAAGTGTCTGGGCATCCCCACCGCTAATCCGATAGCGCAGGTCGGATTGGCCGACGGGTAAGAGTGCCTCAAAGCGGGTTTCGGAGAGGCGTTGCATCTCGACGCTGCGGAGTGTGGCTGAAAGTTCGGCGAACTCGACCATGACCCGCTCTGGGATTTGCCCGGCGAGTTCTACCGTCAGCGGTACCTCTGATACGTAGGGCACCAAAGTGCTAGCAGGGTCAGGGGAGATGATTTTGATTTTGACCGATGATGGGCGCTCGATCTTGGCAAAGGGCAACGCGGCACGGGTGAGGAATCCGGGTAGATGCAGTTGGGGAATGAAGGATAGTCCGGTCGCGAGCAGGAGGATTCCCATCAAACGAAGTGCCCATGGACGAAGCGACTTTGAGGGGACGATATCCCGCCACCGCAGATCCTTGCTGGCCGCCGCGACATCCTGTTGGAGACGGGCGCGGAACTCAGGAGAGTCAGGGAGATCCGCAGCATCCCCCGTCGTGGCAAGTTCCACTGCCGCCAAAAGGCGCTGGCGCAAGGCAGGCTCCGCTGCCTCAAGGAGGCGCGCAGCATCGCGAGTTTGTTGCGCCTCTTGAATGAAAGACAAAGCTTTTTTCCAGGCCAGGAAGAGTGCCGCCGCATAGGCAGTCATCGATAGCCAAGGCAAGGCCGACTCAGGGATGAACCACGCCCGATCAAGGAGCGCAAGGGTCAGGATGAGGCCGGCAGCAATCACCAATCCAACCAGAATCCCCCGCCAAATGAGCAGAGAACGCCGACGGGACTGGAATGCGGAAATGGCCGCAGACGTTTCAGAAGCAAGAGCCAAAGACATGAGCAGGAAAAACGACACCAAACCCCCAGATCGTGCATACGCCAGCGGATTGATCAAAAGAGAGAAAAATGGAAAAGTAGTTGAAGAAAGGCAAAGAAGAGGTATCGAGTATGTATGAAAGTAACACTCAATATTGACGAAGAACTGCTCGATCGTGTCGTAGAATTTACCGGAGCTGGCACAAAGACAGAAGCGATCAGTATCGCCCTGAAAGAAGTAGATCGCCGGAAAAGACTCGTCGATGTCCTCCGGGAAGGTCTCGGTGCCACTGTGGACGAGTTGAAAAACATGTTCGTGGCCGATAACGAACTAGGGGACGCCGTCGTCGCAGAGAGCCCGGGGCCATCTGCCGTGACGGGACCACTGCCACGGAAACCAGTGGACTACAGTAAGATCGTCAAAAAAGGAAAGGGCAAAACCAATGGCTAGGCCCGTCCTTGTCGATAGCTGTTGGTACATCACCAATGCAAAAAGGGGACAGGACCCGCTACGGTCTCTGTCCCTTATTGCAGAAAGTCGCGATGTCGCCGTGTGTGGGATGGTGAAGGCAGAGGTCGGGCGGGGGTTGCGAATCTCCAAACACCTTGAAATGTACGAGCGTGCTTGGTCGGTAATGATGTATGTGGACTCCAATTTCAAGCGTTGGGAGGAGACGATGCGGCTCGCGTGGCATTTGGATCGGCAAGGCATCAATCTGCCGATTCAGGATCTGCACATCGCTGTTTGCGCGACTTACATTGGTGCCGTGATCCTTACCTACGACCAGCACTTCAAGCGTATCCCTGGCGTGGATTCGACGGACCAGATCTACTGAAATCGGTCACACGAGACGAAGCCGTTTGCGCAGCAGCCATTCGGCGGTGAGAAGGGCGATCACTGCGCCAAACCACCACCAACTCGACCACAGGATAGTTTCCCGGGTGATCGTTTGCTTCCGGTCAATACTTTGCAGGAGCTTTGGTAACTCCGTCGCTGCCTGTTCCTCACGCAGAAAGCTTCCGCCGGAGGCGTTGGCCATCGTTCGGAGCAGTGGCGCATTCATCGTCAGATGGGCCAACTCTTGATCACTGGCATCACTCGCACGGAGCGTGAGCCGGACATTCGATGGTGTGGCGTTGGGGGATTCTGCGACAGCGATCTCATACTCTCCCGATTTCAATGGCGGAGTCTGCCCGTGGAAGATTCCTGCGTGGGTAGCATCAGCAGAAAGTTCGATGGTGGCGATGTCCTGCCCAGCCTGTCTGACAATGGCGATTGGGTGACCGCTTGAAATCAGATCCCCTTTGGCATCGCGAAGTCTGACTCGGATCTCCGCCTGATCTCCGGTGCGAATTCGCAGTTGATCGGTCCCAATGGCGACCCGCTGGTCCTCTGCCTGGAAAGGGGGGGCGGCGATCCACGAGGCGATCTGGATCCAAAGGCGCTGATGATATAGATCTGCCACTTGGTAACGCCACCGCCACAGTTCATCCGAGGCAAGGTAAAGGACCGCACCTGCACCGGAGGGCCGGAAAACGATGGCGGGTGTCACCGCAGGGCCGTTGGAAAGGGTGCCGTGGACTTGGGCACCCGCAAGCGCCGTAACCGTGGCGGCCCACTGGGATGCAGGGAGAGTGGGCCAAAGCTGGTCGTTGCTGCTGCGGGAGGCGCTGAGGAGTAGCGCCGAAGGGGTATTTTCCGCAGATGCCAGCTTCCAGGTTAAGGGGGCTGCCAAGCCGGTTGGCGCGGAGACCCATGCCACAGGAACGAGGTCGGCCGTTTTGCCCTGAGCCCAAGACCTCAGGTGGCCCCTGCGTCCATCAATCCAGATCAAGCCTCCGCCGCGTTTTTCGACGAATTCCTTGATCCAGTCGAGGTGTTCAGGCCTGAAGCGGTCCTGGGCGACGTCTCCGATGAGGATCAGGTCATAGGTCAGAAGGTCATCCCTGGTGGAGGGGAATTGTTTTGCCAATTCGCCCTCTGCTGCCGGTTCCTTGTAGTCGTCAAAAAGAAGCGTGGCAGACCAGCGCTCATCGCGATCAAAGTGGTTGTGAATGTAGCGGGTCTCCCAGCGCGGACGTCCATCGAGGATCAAGACCCGGCGTTTCTTGGCGAGAACGTGCAGGGCGACTTCGCGGCTGTTATTGGCGCGGGTTTTTTCAAGACCGGCTTTGTCTCCTGTGGCGGCGACCTGAACGGTCAGCAGGCGGAGCGATTTATCGGTCGATGGGCCAGTTGTGGATTCTGGGATGTCTTTGACGGGAATCAAGAATTCAAAAGCGCGATCCCCTTTACCGGTGGTGGTAAAGGACTGTTCCCACAGCGTCTTGCCTGCGGTCTCTAGTCGCACGGTGGCAGGGATGCCGGCTGGCATGGAGTCGCGCATGACGATGCGGCCTCGGAGCTGTTCCTCTTTGAAGACGGACTCTGGGAGTTCGGTGGCGAGGAGGGAGAGGTCTGGCGGGGGGATCTCTGTGCCAAAACCGACGGTGAAGATGGGGGTGCCGCGTTTGCCCATCGCGGCAGCGAAATCTTCGGGCGAACCTGCACCGTTGTGATGTCCGTCCGAAAGAAGAACGAGGGCGGTGCCTGGCGCGAGGGGTTCGAGAGCTTCGCGTAGAGGCGCGTCGAGATTGGTGAGTGGCGCGTCAGCCGCGACTTGCAGCGCGCCGGGCATCGGTCCGGAGGTATCCCTGCCATCTTGGCGTCGCCACCAAAGGCGGTTAATGGTCGGGCCGCGCAGGGTGGTGATTTCCACGTCATGACTCTTGGAGAGTGTGGCAATGAGTGGCTCGACTCCCTTGAAAAGGAGATCTTGAGCGCGTTGGTAGCGGGAGACCTGGGAGGTGTTGGATTTGGTTCTGCTCGCTTCGGTCGATTCTGCGGGAGAGTCAGTCAGTTTCATTGAGCCAGAGGCATCGACTGCGATGACGACCCTGCCGAGTTGGCGGATGGTCGTGACGTGTCGGAGTACGGGGCCTGCGAGGGCGACGACGAGGATAAAGACGGCGAGGGCGCGAAGAATGGCCGGCAATCCGGCAGCCGCTCCACTGCTATTTCGGGGCTCCCGCCGATAAAGCCACCACATTAGCAAAGACAGCACGACTGCGAGCCCGAGGACTGGCAGGGTGGGCCAGTCGCCAGCGAAGCGGAGTGTGGTGGAGGTGGTGTTCAAGGGGGGGAGGTGACTTGGGAATTAGCCTCGTGCGATGCGTTGCTGGAGGAGGACCTCAATGAAAAGCAGCGCTAAGAGTGCCAGGAGAAAGGGTTGCCAAACTTCAGATCCGACACGTCGTGTGCGGTCGAGCTTTGCGTAGGTGTCGAAGTCTTGGGCAAAACCAGCCCCAAACCGCGCCGCGATTTTTTCGACATCCACGGGGGGGAGCACCGCTAGATCTGACTCAGCGCTGTCCACATTGTAGGCGAGTCGGCGGAAAGTCGTCGGGTCTCCGACGGGGGCGGGGGAGCCATCGGCAGGAGGGGCACCGGGTGTGATCTGGTAGATGCCCGGCGTATTCGTCAGTGGCACATCCAGCCAAGCTTCGTCTTGGTCTTTCTGAGACTTGAGTGCTGTCTGCCGTCCGAGGGGATCTGTCAGCGTGAAAGGCTTGTCTGCGACTCCATCTGGGAGGGTGAGGTGGGTTGATTTTCCAACCAATTGCCAAGCGGACACGGTGCTGCGCGTGGCGAGGTGAATCATGACCCGTTGCATGAGGGGGACGAACCAGGGCTGTAGAGCCAGATTATTCCAGGTAGGATCGGCGGTCGTGGCACTGGCGATGACGAGTCCCTTATCGATCACGCGCTCCACAAAAAGTGGGGTGCCGCGATCCAAATTGAGGAAGCTGGTCGCTGACTTGCCATCCGGAGAAAGTACCCACCAGTGGGTGATATCCGCATCCCCCAATCGCCCAGCACGGGGATCGTTGAAGTAAGTGAGCGCAGGGTGGGTGAAGCGTTGGAGCTGGAGACGCGCAGGAAGATCAATGTTTTCGACATGGGTCTGGCCTTTGATGGCGCAGGGGAAGATGCCCTGCCCATTCTTGAAGAATTCGCGATCATAAGTGGCTGGGTCCGCCTTGGGACCTGGAAAGATCATGAGCCCGCCCCCAGATTTGACAAATGCTTCCAGGTCCTTCAATTGACCGCCTGACAAGCGGTCAACATTGCCGAGCACGACGACCTGTTTGCCGCGCAGATCTTCGCTTCGCAGGCGGCGTGCCTCGACCTTTGTGGTGTGGATGAGATCCCGCAGCGTCGCGGCAGCATTTTGGTTGGGCATGAGCGCGAGCTCAAGGAAATCCAGGGGGCCAGAGAGGGGGGCCGTGTGCGGATCTCCATCCACAAGGAGGAGCCGGATTTGATCACGCACCTGCACGACGGAGTGAAAGGCGTTGTCATCTGCGAAGGAGTCTCCCTCCAGCCGCACAGAGAGGGCGTGATCTCCGGTGGTGTCGAAGGCGTGGGTAAAGGAGAGAGATGCCTCTCCGTTTGCAGGGATCGAAATGCGGGCGGTGCGAATGCGGGCACTGTCTGCTTCGAGGTGTAGGGCGATGTCTTGCCAAGGGCGGCGGCCATGGTTTTGCACACGGACGCGCAGGCCGACCGGCTGGTCCACTGCGACGACCATGGCAGATAGTTCGGCGGAGACGATGGAGAGGTTTTCGGCGAGATCCCCAGCGATGCGATAGAAGGTAACCTGCGGCGGATGCTCCAGGGTGGAGAGTGCCTCCAGCGCTGGCAGGGAGGCACCGTCTGCGACGGTCTTCCAGTCGCTGCTTTGGAAGTCGCTGATGATGGCGAGTTCCTTGGCGGCGTTGTTTGATTTTTGAAGAGCGGCTGCGGCGGCCTGGATGGCGTCATTGATCTGGACAGGGCCTGCGGCGCTGGGTGTTTCTGCGAGTGCTGCCGGGATGAGATCCAGTTGGGAAGTCGCTGCACCGAGTAGGGGATGCGGGGTGCCTCCGGCTAGGATGACTTGGGCGTCTGATCCCCTTGGGAGGGCCTCGTCCATGCGTTGCACGATTTCGTGGGCTTGGTCCGCGACGGTGTTGCCGCCCGGGGCGGGGGCGCGCATGGAAAAACTGTCATCGAGTAATGTGACGAGAGAGCTTTTACCGAGGCCAATGAGGGAGCCTAGCTTGTCCAAAACCGGACGTGCCAGACACAAGGCCAGAACGATGGGGATCAGGATCCGCACTGCTAGCAGCAACCACTGCTCGATCTGCATCCGGCGGCGGCGTTGGCGCAATACCTCGTGCAACAGGTGCATGGCCCCCCAGCGGATATGCAGAACCCTGCGGCGATTGAGCAGGTGAATCAGCAGCGGGATCAGAAAGGCCGCAGCGCCTGCTAGCAGGATGGGGGTGAGGAAGGACACAGGTAGGAGACGATCTGGCGGGGGGAATCAGGCAATTTCGGGTAGCAGGAAAAGACGTTGAAACTGAGGCGAATCAATCACGATCTCGGCGGAATCTTGCGCGGCTGGGTGTGGCCTCACAGGCTGAGGTGTTCGACGCCTGGGAAGCGCGCGCAGAGTTCGATGATTTCCTTTTCCTCCATCACCATAAAGGCGGTGGAAAGGGCGTCAGACATGGCTGCATTCGGGGCGATGGCGTAACTGCGCTGCGGCTTCACGGGCACTGGCGTCAGCGTGCGCGGATTCATGATGTGGGCACCCTGCACGGCGAAGCCGCTGCCGCTCACGGCCCGGTCCTCTAGCACTAAAGTCTGTTTCTGATCGTCGGGCCCGATCGTTACGGTCCATCCAGTGCCGCCGGGTTTCTCATTACCCACGGCCAGCACGGTGCTATCGCCTGCGTTTAGCAGGGCATTGTGGATGCTCCACTCCCGCAAAACGTCCGCGCACATGTCGAGAGCATAGCCCTTTCCCACGGCACCGAGATCAAAGATCATCGGCGCGGCGGCGACAGTGACTTCCAGGCCGTCGTCATCGAGTGAGAAGAGGTGGCTACCGACGATTTTGTGCGCGTAGGCTAGCTCGTCCTCGGGGGGGTGCCGCGGTTCTCCGCCTGGCGTGCGCCACAGGGTCATTAATGGGCCGATGGTGATGTCAAAGGCCCGGTCCGTTTCCTCATAGACCGATTTGGCGAGGCAGAGGCAATCCCAGGTGGCCAGTCCGACGTGGGCGGACTCCCCCGCTTTGAGTTGGGAGAGGTAAAAGACATCACTGCCGGGGCGGAACCGGCTGAGTTCATCCTCCAGGCGGTCGATCTCTGCAAACAGGGCGTGGGCGGCCTGGCCTGCGTAGAGTTGGTCTGCATCCTGCGCGCTGATCACGATCTCAAAGGTCGTGGCCATGGCGTCGTGCTTAAAGCGGTGAAGTGGCTTTGGCTCGGACACAGGCAGTGGATTATTTGGCACCTTCAGCCGTGCGTTTTTCCATGTGGCGCTTCCACAGCGACTCCTCTACCAGCATGTTGAGGAAGAGGAGCGGTCGTAGCCCGTACGGGCCATTTTCCTGGTAGAGCTTGCCAAAGAGTAGCTTGTCCACTTCCGGTTTTTGATCGCTATCAAAGATCACGATGGGCGCGTCCAGTGCGGCGGGAGGGGTCGCCTGATAGCCGACACTTTTCAAATCCCTGAAATACCACGGCAATGGCCAGCCTTGATCTCGGCTGATCACCTGCACGGCACTGTGTTCTGGGTCTAGGCGCACCAGTTCACGGACGGTCTCCACGAGGTTCATGAGGTTCGTCGTAGTGTGCGAGTAAACGTAGGGGTTGCGGGCATCGGCGCGGTACTGGTCAATGGCCAGCATGCACTGGGCGCACATGTGATAGATGCCGCCGATGATGAGGAGGCGCTGGATGATGCGGGCGATTTTGTTGGAAAAGACATTCCACAGGGACGCAGCGCCGTAGCCCGCCATCAGGGTCAGTGCGTGCTGGGCGGAGAGGATCGACCAAGGGGTCTTGTAGCTGATAAAAGAATACACGCCATAGAGGACGACCGTGTAAACGGCCAGGAACATCATGAAAAAGACGCGCTTACCGTCTCTATCTTGGCTGATAATGGCCGATCCGATGCCAACGATACCCAGCGCGCCGATCAACGCCTCTGACCAAACGATGCCGCCATCTGCGCTGCGGTAAAAGAGGAGCGTCAGGTAGTAATGCCACGGCTGGGAGTGCCCTGCACCACCGGATCGTTGAAGGTAGCTGGTGTAAGTCGTGACGCTTTCTTTGACGTCGGTGAGGTCAGTCGTGAAGCCGGAATAACTCGCTAACGACACGAGTGCCGCCGTCCCGATGAGCCACTGCCAGTTCTTGATGGACGAGGGCTTACGGCTGGAGCTACTGAGGCGAAGGCCACCACTCTGCTGAAAAGACGCCCCGCCAGCCAGGAGTTTGGCCACTGCGTAGCCGCAGACGCCAGCAAAGACGTTGATGACAAAGGTCTCTTTTGTTGCGTGGGCGAACCCCAGGCAGGCCCCCAAAAGGAGGAGCCAGCCTTTACCTCCGGTCAGGATAAACTTCCACACAGCCCACAAAGCGACCGTCAGGAGCAGCACCAGCAGCATCTCCATGATAAAGTAGCGGCTGTAAAAGACCTGCATGGGGGAGACGGCGATGAGCAACATCGCAACCGTGACTCCGTGCCAAGTCAGTGGGCGGGCGAAGAGGAGGGTGAGCCCCAGGACCAAAATGCCGCAGACCATAGGAATGTGGCGGAGTTGCGCCTCCGTCCATGTCTCAGGATTGCCCCAGCGGGCGAGAGTGGCGTACAGCCATGTCGCCTGGTGGAGCCCTGGACCATGGTAGTCTGTGGGATCATAGTCAAAGGTGCCCTCTGTCCACAAGGTGGCTAACTTGGTGGCCAAAATGGCCTCATCCGTGTGCATTGGGCGTGTTTCCAGCGCCACGCTTCGGTAATAAATGCCCAGCCCCAGCGCCACCACGATGAAGATCAGGATGGTGCGCAGGGAGATGGATACGTCCTTCTTTTTCACAATAATTTCAGGGGGAATAGCAGGCTACGCGCTTAGCGGTGGCATCTTCATTTTGGGTGGAATCCGTTGCGGGCTCGCAACCGGGAGTCCCAAGACGCCCTCCATGATAATGCCGGGCTCAATGGGTACGGTGCCAGGGCAGGGAGTCAACCGGGAATCAGCGGGCTCTTTGCTCCCCATAGGTCTGTCTGCCGGGTGCACGTTCTTCAAACTTGAATCTCCTGCCGCGAGAACGACTGGTGCCAGATGCAGGACATCACCCGGCGGAAGGATTTTATCTCCATCACTCCCGAAATGGAGGGCTACCTCGACCAATTTGAGCGCTATTTTTCGCTACCTTGCACCTACACGGATCTCCTGACCTTTACGGAGCGCTATCCGCTGATGGATAAGCAGGACAATCCCACGTATTGGGCCAGCGTCATTTATCCCCGGGAGTTGCAGCAGGAGTTGTATCCGAAGCTGACGAGTATCTATTCCCTTCTAAAAACTGGGAATCTCCAGGCCGTCTCCCACCTTTACGTGGAGCGCGTGGACTTTTGTGAATTCGGGAATTCCCGGCCCTTCCGGATTCGGGTGGTAAATCAATACAACGATAACTACGACCACTTCTACATGAAGCAGGCGGATGCCTCCCGGATCTACGGTCTGGAGCTGGAGCACCTGCTCTCCCCAAACCGCATCAACTACCTCTTCCATACGCGGACCTTGGTGGAGGAGCATATCGCTGGGGTGCCGGGGGATGTTTTTATTCGGGACTACCTCGGTCGTGATGATTTGAATCGGGTCCGCATCGCCAAGGAGTTTGTGAAGTTTAGCGAGCGCTGCTTCATCCGGTTGCTGGGGGATATGCGCAGCTACAACTACGTGATGGATGTGACGCCGGACTTCGAAGAAGTGCAGTATCGCGTGCGCGCCATCGATTTTGACCAGCAGAGCTATGAGGGGCGCAAGAGTCTTTATCTGCCGCAGTTTTTCAAAGAGAATAACCCTGTGGTGATGCTCTGCTCCCGCTGTCTGAATCTCCCGACGATGCAGCAGTATCAGGATGAGGAACGCAGCCTCATCGCTAGGCGCTATCTTTCGGAGCACCAGCGCATTTCTGCGCTGATCGACTGCATGAAAAAGCACCCCGCCGAGCCGCAGGAAAAGGTGGTGCAGTTGGCACAGGAACTGGGGGACTACCACCACACGCAGGCCTTTGCTAAGTGCGGCTCGATGGGAGACATCGTGGATTGCAACCTCCAGATCACGCTCGGGAAGCACTTGGTCTGACCCGCCTAGCGACTGAGGTCACCCTGCATGAGAATCCGGAAACCTGCGCGATGGAGCACATCCGCTGCCATGTCAGTGTCCTCAACGTGGAGGATGAGGACGGCGTGACTGTAGGGGCGGGTGAGGAGCGGGTAGCTGAAGTGGATATTGATCTCTGCGGCTAAGAGGGCACCCAGGCATTCTGCCAAAGTGCTGCGATCCTCCCGGATCTCCACAGCGACGATGGGGACCACCGTGTGCGGGATGCCTTTCTCAATGAAGAGCGTGTCGGTGGATTCGGGATCGCTGAGGATGAGCCGGACCAGGGTCAGTTCCGTCGATTCCTGCACCGATAGGCCGAGAACTTCGATGGAATGATCCCCCAGCAGCTTCACCAGCGCCATGAGGGATCCGACGCGGTTTTGGAGGAAGACCGACACTTGACGCACGGGCGTGCCAATCGGCGTGGCCGTTTCGGCGATGATGTTGGGCTCTTGATTCATGCGCTATCAAACCGGATTTTTTAACCTGCGGGACCTGTGGCAGAACGACTCTCATCGTAGAGGGTCACCCGCAGGGGAATGGCGACGAGTTGTGATCCACGGTGGGTGACGACCCAGCGGTAATAGCCAGGGCGGTCAAAATTAATCCGCTGGAGATTCAGCACGATGTTCCGAGTCACGAAAGGGACAAAGGCGGAAGGGAAGCCGACCTCTACAGTAGGCTCGAACGGTGGCAGTGCCTGATTGCCGTCGGGACCGATGCAGCGGATTGAAAACTCGTGCAGACCGGCATCTTGTGGTTCAAACGTGATTCGGATCGCCAAGGCACAGGCCGGATGCACGACGGGGAATTCCCGGGCGCAAAGGGTGTCAAACGCACCGAGCACGCAAAGTTTGCCGGCGTAATCGGCGGCGGAGTCGCAGAGGCTGGCGAGGAGGACTTGCATTGGGGAAGGCGAAAGTCTGTTACGCGCCGAAGACCTTCTTCAGGTACTCCATACTTTGGCGGGCGATGGTCGGTGCGTCGGGGGTGTAGTCAAAGACTTCCACTGAGACATAGCCATCGTAACTCGTTTCCCGGAGCGCCTCAACAATTGGGGCGTATTCCACCTCTCCCTGGCCGGGGCCGCGCAGGTTGGGGTCGTTGGCGTGGAAGTGCACGGTCCAGTCTTTGCTGGCCCGGATGATATCGCCAATGGGCGTGCTTTCGTCGCTCATGGCCTTGACGTCGAGGTGCAGTTTGCAGGCAGGATGATCCACCAGTTGGCAAAATCGGATGGTCTCCGCAGCGGTATTCAGGAAGTTGGTCTCTTTGCGGCCTAGGGGCTCCATGGCCAGCGTGACCCCGTATTGGCCTGCTGTCTTGGCGACTTCTCTCACGCTATCTGCAGCGCGCTGGAAGGCATCTTCATATTCCCATTCTGGCAAGGTGTTGCGGGCTTTGGGGCTGCCCCAGACCATGATGCGGCCCCCCGTCATTGCGCAAAAGCGGGCGAGGTGTTGGCCGAATTTGGCAGTCTCCTTCCGCAGCAGGGCGTCGGGCGTGGTGATGTGAAACCAGGCGGGCTTGGTCAGCAACCAGTGCAGGCCGAGGATCTCTAGCCCGTGTTTCGAGGCGGTGGCAGAGAGACTCAGCGCGTCGGCCTCCGTCAGTTCGCGTGGATCTTCCTTCAGGGTAAAGGGCGCGAGCTCCAGAGCTGAGTAGCCAGCCGCAGCCGCGTCTTCACAAATTTTTTCAAAGGGCCAGTTTTGGTAGGTCTCGTTACAGATGGCGTATCGCATGTCTGCGGATGGTGGCGCGGATGGCGCTGTGCGTCAACTGACTGAGTAATGACTACTTCACCGTTCCGACGGCGGAGACCCACTTGCCGCGCGTGATTACCTTTTGAACGATCATTCCCGCTTTTGTAGCCGTGGCAAGACAGCCCTTTGCCTGGGTCTTGAGGATACCAGAGAGCATCAGCGTGCCGCCGGGTTTAACGGCTGCGACGAGCTGTGGGCTGGCGGCCTCAAGAATGTCGTAAAAGATGTTGGCGGCGACGACGTCCCATTGCTTTTTGGGCTTCCACTTCAGCACGTCTTGCTGTGTGATGCTGACCTTGGGTGTGCCATTGCGGGTCAGGTTTTCTTTGGCTACACGGACCGCTTGGGGGTCAAAGTCGCAGCCCCAGACGGAGCTGGCCCCAAGTTTGTCGGCGGCGATGGCCAGAATGCCCGTTCCACAGCCTAGGTCCGCCATTGTCCAGCGTTTGCCGTCGGCACCGTGCCGATCTGCGGCATCCACGAGAAAGCGTAGCATGGTCGCGGTCGTGGCATGGTGGCCGGTACCAAAGGCCAAGTCCGGTGGCACGGCGATGATTTCGCGGCCGGGATGCGTCTTACGGGCTGTGGCGATCTCCTTGGCGCTGCGGGCGGGGCAGACGACGATTCGGCTGCGGATGGCCAAGGGCGGCGGGGGCTCCGGCGTCATGGCCGCCCAGTTCTGATTTTTGAGTTTGCGCAGGGTGCCGCCAAACATCTTCTTCACGCGTTCGAGCTGAGGGCCCGATTCACTGTAGAGCTCGATGCGGGCCATCTTCTTTCCTGCGACGAGGGTGATGACCAGTTGGCAGCCGGGCTGCTTAGCAAAGCGTTCTTCCCAGGCATCAATCCATTGGGGGGAGGAGAGTTTGGACCAGACAAACATTGTTGGTGGGGCTCGGTTGGGTGATGACGCGTTATGTCAGGGGATTCCGAGGCGTCCATTTCTTTGACTGAAGAGAAATGGAGCGGGTGACGCGATTCGAACGCGCGACATCTTCCTTGGCAAGGAAGTGCTCTACCACTGAGCTACACCCGCAATTGGCAGGGCGAGACAGTGGCTGATTCCCAGAAATGTGCAAGCACAATTTGTCTGAAAATGTGGATGAAGTTGATTTATGCCGACTCCCCGGCAAAACTGTCAGCGATGTGTGAGCTGCTTAAGTGCATTCTTTGGCGGACATTGGCCTGTTTGGGGCTGATGTGGCCAACCGCAGCGGCGCGCGCTGAGCCGCCGCCGCGACCGCTGAATGCAGGGGATGTGGACGCGCTCCGCAAGCTGGCGGACGGTGCCGATCTGGTGGCACAGTTTTGGTTGGCTGTGGATCTGTCATCACGGGGGAACCCGGATGATCAAAGGGAGGCGATTCGCCGAATGAAGTCTGCAGCAGACTACGGGGCACCTTTTGCCCAGTTCGAATTGGGCCAGTGGTATCGGCGTGGTTTCTTGGTGGAGGCGAATGAATCAGAATGCCAGCGCTACTGGCTACGCGCGGCGAATCGTGGTTACCCTGAAGCAATGGTGATGATGGCGGCGCAGGCACTTGATCGGCGGACCCCGACCAGTCTTGCGGATGCGGAGGCCTGGTTAGAAAAGGCCGAGCGTGCCGGATCATGGATGGCCTTTGCGACACATGCCAAGTGGCTGGAGTCGGGCCAGGGCTTTGCGTTGAATGAGCGGCAGGCCGCAGAGAAGTGGCTAGCTGCGGGTAAACTGGGGAGTTACGAGGCAGGCATGCATTTGGCCCGCCACTACTATGAAGGACGAGTGGTGCAGCAGGACTTTGCCAAGTGCGAAGCCTGGCTACGACGCGCTGCCCATGGTGGGGGCGTGGAGGCATTGGTGGCGCTGGCACGGTTTCTGTCTTCTTGCCCAGAGGAAAGGTGGCGGGACCGGCAGGAGGCCTATCTTTTGGTGCGGGAGGCGGAGGTGATCGCTGGCGATGAATTGGACTGTGAGAGTTTGATGGTGGTGGCCAGTCTTCAGCACGCCTGTGGGCAAGAGGATGCTGCGACGAGTTGTTTGATGCGGGCGAGGCGAGCCCTGAATGGTGGGAGGCCAGGTGGGGCAATGCAGGAACTAGATCGACTGTCCCTTTTGAACCAGTTGGAGAAGGCGGTGAAGCAGGGAAGGCCTTTCGAATGGCCTGCGCCTCGGCCCTTCAATCGGGCAAAGCCGCTGGTCGGGGATGGCGTCCTTGAGGGGCGTTCCTTCGAGAGGTTGCCGCCAGAGGTGGAGCCTCATGCAGGCTTGTGGTGGTGGAGTGGGCCGTTGATGAGTGAGGAGTTTGAAGAGGTGCTGTGGAATGATCCGCTGGCACCGCTTTATGACGATGAAGGATATGAGATCGAGCGCGTGTGGTTGATCTCCGAAGAGGATCGCTGGCGGGCGGTGTATCGCGGTGACGGGGCAGAGGTGTGGGAGCGGGCAAAAAAGGGAGACCACGAGGCGGCGTTGGAAATGGCGCGGCGACTCATGGCAAGGACGGACGATGAGGCCATCCAGCGCGCGGGTGTGAACATCCTCCAGGACACGGCTGAGCGTGGGGGGTATCCTCCAGCACTGCGCGAGCTGGCGTCCATGCATGAGACGGGATATCTGGTGCCTCAGGGGCTGGAAATGGCGATGCGACTCTACCAGCAGGCCGCACGAGCGGGTGATGCGGAATCCATGTTCGCGCTGGGCAAAATGCATGAGGTGGGCGTTGGGGGGCCTCGCGATCTCGCCGCTGCGGCCCACTGGCTGCGCCGGGCCGTGGTTTATGGGCATTCGGGCGCGATGAATTTATTGGCGGAAAAACTTTTGGAGGGCCGGGGAGTGCGGATTGATCCGGTGGCGGGTTTTTTGATGTTGGTTGAGGCCGCGGGCAGTGGCTACCCGGAGTCACAGTTGCGCCTGGGGCGTTTGCATTCGGTGGCCGGGAACGGAAGGGCGGCGGATTTGGCATCAGCGAAGTTTTGGCTGGAGATGGCGGCTAAGAACGGCCTGGTAGAGGCTCAGTTTCAACTGGCGGTGCTGCACTACGATGGCCGGATCCCGGATGCGAAGCGCTCAGATGCGGCAAAGTGGGCGCTGGCTTCAGCGCAGGGTTACTACCTTCCAGGCGTTCGGATGATGGCGTGGCTCTACTTGATGGGGGAGGGGGTGCCGCGTGATTATCAGCGGGCAGAGGCCTGGATGCGCCGTGCGGCAACGTATGGGGCGGGGCGCGATTTGGCGACCTTGGCGGATTATCTGGTGACGTGTCCAGAGGAACGCCGTCGCAACCCGAAGGAGGCGCTTGCGCTGGCAGAGCGGGTCTTGGAAATGCGGGGTGCGGAGAAGGGGCAATTCGGACTCCGCACCTGGGAGGAACTCGGGCGGGCGTTGGCTGCTAGCGGACGTTGGCAGGAGGCAGTGGACTGCGAGCAGGCGGCGTATGCTGCCATCAATGAGATGCGGCAGATGGATGTCGTGACGAAATCAGACCGTCTGCGGCAGTCCCTACGGCGCAGTGGCAGCTACCTCCAGGGGAAGATGCCGCTGTTACCAGCACCGCCACAACCGGAATCTGGGACCAAGCCACTGTTTGACGATACCATCCTCCAAGAGACAGAGGACAAACTAGCACCGATGCGTGATGAACCGAAGCCCCGTGACGCGAGTCCGAACTTCCCCTGGGAGATGGATGTGAGCTGACCTGACGCTTTACTTTCTATCCTGGTCTTCTGCTTCAGGCGGTGGGGCTGCTGCGGCGGCACCGCGCTGCTGGACGACGCGATCAACGGCGTGCTTGGTGACGATGTTCCCCATGGATTCACGCCCCTTAATTTGCAGGGAGGACATCGGGAAGCTGAGGCTGAGATTGCGGAGATAAAGCGCTGGTTTCAGGTGCACGGCGAGGTTTTGGGCATCGCTGGCTGCTTCGTCTTCGTGTCGGCCAAAATAAAGGATGGCAGAGCCGGGAGTGCCTTTTGTCAAAGGATAGACCTTGTCCCTTGTCGTGCCACCGATCCGGAAACGTTTGGCATAGACGCGCCCATGGCGTCCGTCCCGGTAGATGAGGCTATAGACGGCGTTATCGTCCTTTTTGTAAATGCCGATGTAGAGTGGATTCTTGCCGACGAAAATCTTGGGAGCCACTTTGGACACGGTCATGGTGCCGTCTTTGGTGAACCAGATGATGTCGTCTAGAGTGGAGCACTTGCACAGTGGGTCTCCTTCTTTCTTCAGGCCGTAGCCAGCAAAACCTTCCTTGGCGTTAAGGTAAAGGGTCTCGTTGGCGATGATGACCTCCGAGGCTGCGACGCGCTCAAATCCTGTGACTTCGGTGCGTCGTTCGCGGCCGGGACCATAGGTCTTTTTGATCCGCTCAAAATGGGAGATGGCGTAACGGGTCAGTTGCTTCAGGTGTTTCTGCGTCTGATCGATGTCTTTTTCCAGGGCGGCGATGTGTTCATCGGCTTCGAAGGAGTTGAACTTGGAGATACGCTTGATCCGGATCTCCGTCAGGCGGGCGACATCGTCGTCCGTCACCTCGCGGCGTAGCATGCCCAGATGGGGCTTCAGGCCTTTCCAGATCGCAGCCATAACGGCCTCCCATGTGGTGGCTTCTTCAATGTTCCGATAGATGCGTTTTTCGATGAAGATCTTTTCCAGGGAACTGAAGTGCCACTTTTCCTCTAACTCGCCCAGCTTGACCTCAAGCTCTTGGCCGAGGATCGTCTTGGCGTGTTCTGCGGAATACCTCACGAGGTCATTGACTGAGAGGAACTGCGGCTTGTTGTCGTGAATGACGACGGCATTGGTGGCAATCGATACCTCGCAGTCGGTAAAGGCGTAGAGGGCCTGAATGGTTTGGTCGATCTCAGCCCCGGCGGGCAAATGAACGAGGATCTCGACGAACTCCGCCGTGTTGTCTTCGACTCGCTGGATCTTGATTTTGCCCTTCTCATTCGCAGCTACAATGGAGTCCATCAGGGAGCCTGTGGTGGTGGAGAAGGGAACCTCGGTGATCCGGAGGATGCCTTTCTTATCCCCTTGTTCGATCCGGGCACGGATGCGGATTCGTCCGCCGCGCATCCCGCCATTGTAGTCGCTGGCGTCCATGATGCCGCCCTGGGGGAAGTCTGGCAGGATGTTGATCTCTTCGTCGCGCAGCGCTGCGATGCAGGCGTCACAGAGTTCAATGTAGTTGTGGGGGAGGATGCGGCAGGAAAGGCCGACGGCGATGCCTTCCACCCCTTGGGCTAGGACCAACGGGAACTTTACCGGCAATGTCACGGGCTCTTTGTTGCGACCGTCGTACGAGGCTGCCCACTGGGTGACCTTGGGGCTGAACACCACATCCAGCGCAAATTTGGAAAGTCTGGCTTCGATGTAGCGGGAAGCTGCGGCGTTGTCCCCGGTGAGGATGTTGCCCCAGTTCCCCTGGGTCTCGATGAGCAGTTCCTTTTGGCCCAATTGCACCATGGCGTCACCAATGGAGGCATCCCCGTGCGGGTGATACTTCATGGTATTGCCGACGACATTCGCAACCTTGTTGAAGCGTCCGTCCTCGAGTTCGTGCATGGAATGGACGATGCGCCGCTGGACGGGTTTGAGTCCGTCGTTCAGGCTGGGCACGGCGCGTTCGAGGATCACGTACGAGGCGTAGTCGAGAAACCAGTCGCCATAGAGATCATCGATGGGCTTGATTTCGATGGGCGTGGTAGCGTCTAGGACGGGGGATTCGTCGTCGTTGGGCTTGAATTTCGAAGGCTTACGTGGCACGGGGCAATGGATGTCTGAGGTTTGAGATCAGGATCTGAGGGGGGTGAGAATAGCGCGTTGGAGGTGGGTGGCAACAAGTTAGGCGGGGGATCGGGGCGTGATGACAATGTGATGCGCGGCTACAATCAATGGGGTGGAATTGTAGTTGAGGCACTGCGGACTGTGGCAAAGGATGGGCCTGTCATGCAATCTTTAGATCCGGCTTTGCTGTGGTTTCTGGTGGGTTTTGCCCTGGTGTTGGCGGAATTTGCTGCGCCAGGAATCATCCTCATTTTCATTGGTTTAGGGGCCTGGGTGGTCTCTTTGGCAGTCTGGCTGGGCTGGCTGCCGGCTCTAGGGGCGCAGATCGCGGTGTTTGCGGTCAGTTCACTGATGCTGCTGCTCGGGCTGCGCCGTTTTTTCAAAAACTGGTTCATGGGTTTCTCTGAAGCGAATCCAAATGCGCAGGGAAATCTGGATGAGTTTGTCGGCAAGACGGTCACGGCCCTATCTGCCGTGGTTCCCGGTGGGACGGGCAAGGTGGAATTCAAAGGCGCACAGTGGCAGGCGGCGTGTGCGGAGGCACTGCAGCCAGGGGATCCTGCGGTCATCGAGCGTGTGGACGGTCTTTGTCTGATCGTCCGTAGAAAAAACTAAAACGAACCCAACAAAAGAAGGAGACACTGAAATGCCAATCGAATTTGGAACCATCGTCAGTGGCGGTTTGGCCGCCATCGTCATCATTGCCATTCTAAAGGGTGCCCGTGTGGTGCCCCAGAAGCAGGCTCACGTCGTGGAGCGGCTCGGGAAATACTCGCGCACTCTTGATGCGGGTTTTCATGTGCTGATTCCATTTCTGGACAGCATCGTGGCGCGCCATTCGCTGAAAGAGACGGTGCTAGATGTCCCATCACAGATGTGCATTACGCGGGATAATATTTCCATCGAGATCGATGGCGTTCTCTTCATGCAGGTCCTTGATCCGGTGCGCGCCACCTATGGCATCGACAACTACCTGATGGCAGCGCGGCAGTTGGCACAGACAACGCTGAGATCTGAGATCGGGAAGATGGATCTTGATCGTACCTTTGAGGAGCGGGAAAGCATCAACGCCAACATCATCGGCGCACTGGACAAGGCATCCGAGCCCTGGGGCCTGAAGATCATGCGTTATGAAATTAGCAACATCAATCCGCCGCAGAGCGTGAAGGATGCCCTGGAAAAACAGATGCGGGCAGAGCGGGAACGCCGCGCGCAAGTGGCCATGTCAGAGGGGGATCGTGAAAGCCGCATCAATGTGGCGGAGGGGCACAAGCAGGAGGTGATCAAACAATCTGAGGCGCTGAAGCAGAAGCAGATCAACGAGGCTGAGGGTAAGGCGCAAGAGATCGCACTGCTGGCCCAGGCGACCGCAGAAGGAATCTCGCGCATCGCTTCGGCGATCCATCAGCCTGGCGGCCAAGAAGCGGTGAATCTGCGAGTGGCGGAGCAGTATGTGACCGAATTTGGCCGTCTGGCATCCACCTCCAATACGATGATCATCCCGGCAAACCTCAGCGATGTTGGAGGGATGGTCGCGAGCCTGGGGCGGGTGCTGAATGGGGCTGGCGGAACTTTGTCCGCAGGTCCCGCCAAAGGGTAAGAGGGTCGTTTGCCAAAGCAAAAAAAGCCCCCGCCTGGTATCAGGCGGGGGCTTCGACATCAGGAAATCTGGATCTCAGAGGTATTTGCGCTTAAAGATGTCGTAGCGCAGATGCAGAATGTCGGAGCTGAGCGTCTGCAGGCTCTGATATTCGCCTCCGACGGAGGGGTCGTTCAGCATGATCGCTTCGGTTTGCTCCTTTAGGTGATCGACGGCGGTTTTGAGTTCGCTCAGTTTTTTCGATTCTTCTGGAGTGATGCGGCCTTCTGTGACGGTCTGCTTGATCTTGGTGAACTCCCGCTGAACGAAAGCAACGGCGTTCGGAATGCTATCGGCACCACCGACAAGGGCACCTGTGTTGCCGTCAATGTGCGGCTTTGTTGGCAGTTCTGCCATGGGGCGTTGTGGCAGCACTGACTGTGGTTCTGCGGGGAGTCCGCCGTCCTTGGCGTCGATGAGGGTAGGGGTGATGAACAGCAGCAGGTTCTTGTGGTTGCGGCTGCGTTCGCGGTGTTTGAAGGCCCAGCTCAGGATTGGGATTTTGCTCACAAACGGGACGCCGGATTCGCCGACGCGTTCTTTGGCTTCGTCGAGACCGCCGACAGCCACGGTGTACCCAGAGTCCACCTCGACAGGTGCATTGTAAACGCGGGAGGATGCGATTGGGTAAGGGTTCCCGGAGATCACTTCGGTGCCGACGATGGTAGAAACTGTGATCGCCATGTTGAGGAGCACCTTGTCGGCGTCCATTTTCTTTGGCAAGATGTTCAGCACGGTGCCGATCGGCAGGTAAGCGATTGAGGCCGTGGAGGTGGCACCCGTTCCCAGGGATGCAGAAGAACTGGTTCCCAAAACGGGCTGGTTCACGACGCTGCGGATGGCGACCTCGCGGTTGTTGAGTGTGACCATGCGTGGGTAAGAAGTCGTCGTGGTGGTATCATCACGAAATAGCGCACGAAGTTTGACATTGATATCCTGGGCGCTGAGGAGGCTGAACGATGGCCAGCCAAGGGTTCCGGCGACGTCGTTGAGGTCAAGGCTGCTCATGAGGGGGGCCAGTCCAGTTTTGTAGCCTCCGTTCGTTGGCTGCTGAGTGTAGGAGATTTTGCCGGTCTCATCAATCGCATCAAAGTGGCGGTAGGTGCCCCCTGCATCCAAGGTGCCGCTCCAGTCCAGCCCGAATTCACGGCGCGGGTCGCGGGCAGTCTCGATAAACTTCACTTCGATAGCAATCATCGGCTGCGGTTTGTCGGCTGTCTCCAGAAATCCTTCCACCCACATGTGCTGAAGGCGCGTCGCCACGACATAGAGGGTGTTGGAGTCTGACATCCAGAGGACTTTGGGTTTGCGAAATGCGCTCAGTTCATTGGAGTTTGTCGCCTGAGCTTGGGCATTGGCATCACCGCCACCACCACCAGCACCGATGCCTGCGGGCATCGCGCCACCAGCCTGCCCTTCGTCTTCTCGTTCAAGGTCAAGAATGGCGCGGATGGAGTTGATGAATTCGCTACGGTGCACCGCAAATGCCTCTTTTGGGCCTTGGAGGTCAACACCGCCACCTCCGCCACCGCCGCCGACTGGGGAAATGGGGAGGGCCATGGTGCTCATCTTTTCAACATGTTCGAGGGCATTGTGGCGTACCGAATAAGACTTGCCGATCAACTCGCGGTCATCGGCTGGCCGGATGTACCAGATCCCGTTATCCGGAACCAGGGCGAGCCCGTTTGCCTTGCAGAGCGTCTCGAGCACCTGAAAGGGGCTGGCCTTGATGTTGAAGGTGATCAGACTCTGCCCTTCGGCACTATCTTCAGGTAAGGAGAAAAAGGAAATCCCTGAATCCTTTGCCAAGAATCCCAACACGTCTGCCAGTAGGGCCTTCGTGAAGTCGTATTGGGCTGGTGGTGCCCCTCGGAGACGGGCTGCCTCTCGCTCATATTCAGGAGAGTTGAGGTGCAGCACCGTCATATCAGCGCTGCCGACCGCGCTAATGGCTCCGGTGAGGGCAGCGAAGAGAGAGAAAATGGTTGAGCGGGTGAGCATAGAATTGGAGGTGAAAAAGCTGGGAATTATGGAAAGTATAAACTAGTGAGGTAATTTCGGCAAACTAAATTTCTGAAAATTATCTTACCAATAGAAAATGCAAGCTTATGTCGTTTATATAGCATGCGCATGTCAGATTTTTGTCAGCGCTCAGTGGTTGGGTGCGCGAGCGGTCGCCGAGCCAGATTCCGATGAATGGCGAGAACGTTCTGCCCTTTCAGACTTAAAATTGGGAATCTGGGGGCCTTTAGTCTCGCGGGGCTACATGAGCGAGGCGGTCGTTGGAGCGAGGCTTGGTCTGTAAGCCTTTGTATCCAAAAGGATTGGAATGAAAACACGGTGCTTTGCAAAATGAATATGCCTTTAAAGTATGACTGACAAAAATAATTCCATAGGTTATGATTATTTTAGTTGAACGAAAATAGATTTCGTATTTACTATACAGTGATCAGCGCTCTCTCACCGTGAAAACACAATTTTCCAATCTCAATTCAATCAAGCTCCGAGGTTTTAGCCTCTTGGAGATGATCATCACGGTCGCGATGATTGGGCTTTTGGCACTGGTCGCAGTGGAGATGGTCGGTGGACAATCGGTTGGCGTCAGGTCCGCTAAACTGGAGGCCGACACGGCGACACTCAACCAGGTGTTGGGGATTTTTGTTTCTGCGGGGGGGGATCTCCGGGCGATGAGTACACCACAGGCAGCGTTGGACGCGCTGAAGAGGGTCCGGCCACAGCAGGATTGGGCGCAGGATACCGCGATGGTGACTGGCAGACTGGTAGATGTGCGGCTCCGTGCCAGGATGCTATCTGGGGCGGCGGGGACGCCGAGGGCGGTTTGGAACCGAACGGCCCAGCGATTCGAAATCAAGACGGATGCAAGCGCTGGCGTGGAGGAGTTTTTCTTGGATGATTCGTTAGCTGCGGTGGACTATGGCACGGCACCACTGCGGAATCCTTCAAGATGGAAATTTGATCGGGACAATCAAAGCTGGATCTGGCGGAGGGGGGCCGACATCGATATCACGTACGTGGACCCGACGACTGTCAACGGGACGGATGGAACCAAATATTTTGATCCCAACGAAACGCCACCAACGCCCCCTTCCACGACGGGGACAGGTACCGGAACGGGAACCGGGACTGGCACTGGGACGGGAACCGGAACTGGCACCGGGACCGGGACCGGCACTGGAACAACGAATCCGCCGGTTCAATTGCCAACGCCCGTCATCAGCCCGGCAGGAGGTTCATACTCCTACTCAGCCTTTCCGACGACGGTGTCCATATCTGCCGCTGGTGGCGGAGTGGGTGGGACTCTGATGTATCAAAAAAATGGCGGCGCTTGGCAACCTTACGCTGGTGCAATCTCCATTGCCCCATCGGATTCGATCAGGGCTATGAATCAGTCCACCAATCCATCCGCCTATCTGGATAGCCAAACGGCCTCCGAGACCTATTACCGCCTGGTGGAGGACTTCACTGGTCAGGTGTCTGGAACTTTTGGCAATGCGCTCGGCGGCCCAAATCTCGTCACCACCACGGGAAATACAGGAAACACAGCTACCTTTAAGCACGGCAATACAAAGCTCGACTTGGGGAATGGGGAATACTTGGACGCGGGAACTGAAAATACGCTGACCTTTACCCGATCCAACTTCAATCAGGTCGCACCAAACACATGGTTCACAGTCGGCCAAATGTCGATGCTGAACGGAACGACCTTCTACAATAGCGAGGCCACCAGTGTGACCCTTAGCCTAGACTTCAATATCGCAAACCCTAACCAGACCGGGGTGGCACACCTGAACTTGAATCTAATCAGCACCGAGAACACAGCAGACCGGACCGCAAGCGCCGACATCGTCGAGATCCAGAACCCGCAGACGGATTTCGTCGTGACGATCGAAGGCGTCGAATACCGACTGGAGTTGGGCTGGGTAAATTTAGATCCCACCACCGGGCAGGCCAATGGGAATCAGTTCCTCATTTATGAAGGTGCGTCTGCCTCCGCTCAAATTCGTGCGCGATTCGTGCCTAACCACTAAACCTCTCTAGCCCTCTCTCATGGAAGATATCAACGAACGCAGCCAGCTGGGATACCGGATGTTGCACCTGTCCAAGGACTCGGGGGTGAGTGACTTTTACATCACTCCCTGGGAGCAACTGACGTACCGTCGGAACGGTAAATTGTTCTTTGACTCGTTTGTCTATCAGCCAGAGCGGCCATTGGAGTTCGAGCCTGGATGCATCGATTATGCCCTCGGTCTAGGCAATCGCCGATATCGCGTCAACCGCATGGTGACTCGCGGTCGGCCCCGTTGGGTCATGCGTCTTTTGCCGGAAAACATCCCGGATATCTCGGGGCTGATGGTTCCCCCTGCTGCTGTGAAGGCCTTCTTGGAGGCAAAAAACGGCCTGTTCTTGGTGTGTGGTGCCACGGGCTCTGGCAAATCAACGACCATCGCCTCCATGATTCTTGAGCGGGCACGCCGCCGTCAAGAGCACGTCTTGACCTTCGAGGATCCCATCGAGTACATCTACCCTGCGGGTTTGCCATCGCTCGTCTCACAGCGGGAGATTGGCTCTGACGAGCTCGATTTCGGCAAATCCCTCCGCGCGGCTCTTCGTCAGGCGCCAGACGTTATTCTGGTGGGGGAAATTCGCGATGGCGAAACGGCAGAAATTGCCCTCCAGGCGGCTGAAACTGGTCACGTTGTGGTGGCCACGTTGCACACTTCTTCTGCTGCCCAGACAGTGCAGCGTTATCTGAAGTTGATCCCTTCGGATCGTATGGAGAACGCCATGCTGTCCTTTGCGGATTCCGTTCGTGGTATTTTGTGCCAACGCCTGCTGTTTGATGAATCAAGGGGGAAGCGGTTCCCGATTCACGAATTGCTTCTGCCTTATGATTCCGTGTGTGGGATGATCCGCCGCGGAGAGTTCAAGAACCTGGAACAGGAGCTGGAAGCCGGCTTCACCCGGGGGATGCAAAGTTTTGACCGCGCCTTACAGATGCGCATTGGAGACGGGTGGAAGCCCGCTTCCGTTCGGAAGACGGGGTACGCGGAACACGAGGTATATGACTTCCTATCAAAGGAACAACTGACATCGCTTTATGCTATTGGATGAAATTAAAAGTGTACTGAGCTTCTCCGCCTTCAGACCGGATGCGGATGATGCTGGAATTCCCTGGAGCAAACGCTTTGAGGGTCGCAAGACTTTGTTGCTGAATATCAGCCGCAATCAGACGAGTTGGCGCTCCATCAACCGCAAGGGGAAGCTTGAGGAATCAGGGATGCAGGACGGCGAGTTTGCCGACATCGCCCCCCAGCGCGCCGATGAATGGCGAGGCATGGCTGATGGCGGTTGGTGCGTCGTTTCTCTGAACAATCGATTCATCATCAGCTTGGAAAACAACATGATGCGTGGGGACAATTGCGTGGCGCTATTACGCTCCAATCCCCGCGCAGTCCTTGGGCCGAAGTATGATCGCGGTAAGCGCTACGCCATCTGTCACCATCCTGAAACGACGACTAGCCTTCTCCTGGCTTGCGAAGAATCACTGGTTAAGGTGTCTGAGGATGTGCTGAAGACCATCGGAATTCGGCCAGGTCGGGTCTGTTGCGGTCTGTTTGCGCTGATGGAGCACGCCATCCACCAGCTCTTTGTCGGGCAGCGTGGTGGTGCGCCGTCGAGCTTCTTATTGGTTGCCGCCTGTGAAGGCTCCATTGCGGCGTTGGCTCAGCAGGACGGGCAGTGGAAGGATTTGCGGTGTCGCAGCGGCCTCGGAGTTGAGGCGGTGGACACGGCTCTGCAAATTGTAAGTCCTCTCGTGGCGAAGGCACCGCCCGGAACGCCCGTCTTTTTTGTCTGCGAAGGCCAGGACGAAAAATTCCGGGCTGATTTGATGGGGCACCTCGAAAAGGTCGGAGCTAGCGACCTCACGAAGGATGACATGCTCTGGAATGTCATCGGATCATCCTAGAACCCTACTCATCCACAAACACTATGAGCGACTACCTTTGTCACGATTTTAAAACACCGCGTACCGATACGGCGCGGCGTCTCCCCAATTCATTTCGTCTGATCCCGTTGGCTTTCTACTTGTCAATCATTGGCGGGGCCTACTTCATTACGATGGACGTGATCAACTACAAGCGTTCGCAACAAAGCAAAGCGGACGCAGAGCAAGTCAAGAAACAACACGAGGAAGAGCGAGACCGCCACAACTCTGAATTGCAGGGCATCGAGACTGAAGCCGCAAAAGCTTCCGTCGTGGCAAAGTGGATTGAAGGCACCCGTGTTGTTCAGCCCATCTGCGTGAAAGCCGCCGCTGCTGTCGCTGCGGATGTTGGAATCAGTGATCTCTCAATTGACCGGAATCCGGAGCTTCCCGCTCAGATGGACTTGATCATGCGCATGATCGGAGCATCGCCAAAGACGGTGGATGATATCCAGACTGCGATGGGGCGGCTCAATTACCGCCCCTACTCGCCACAGCGAAATCCCATTGGGGAAAGAGGGCTCGAGTTCCGCACAACGCTCGTCTTCCAAAATAACTGATACCAAAAATATTCCCTAACTGTCATGAATGGAAAACAACTTGCCTGTGTCATTCTGTTAATGCTCATCGGTGGCATTACGTATGCAGCTCAGATCGTACACAAAAAGGCCGTGGATTCCATGGCCGAGGCTGAAGCTGCCGAAGGTAGCGCTGCCGCAGCCGATGGCGAGCGCAGTTCCGCCGAGATCAAGAAGAACAAACGCATCGCCGAAACAACCGAGGTGAGGCAGTTCTTAGCCGCGTGGACTCCAATCATTGCGCGCTTTCAGGTGCCACAGGAGGTCGAAAACGCTGTGCAGATGACTTTGCGTGACAAGGCGGTGTTCGTTGAGAGCCAAAAGTTCGAAACGAAACCTGCGCGTTCTGCGGACATGTTTAGCAGCAGTGTGATGGCACACCTCGTGATCGAGGATGAATATGCCAAAACGATGAATTGGCTCGGCTCGCTCGAGCGCTTGTTGCCAACAGGTCGTGTGGTGTCTTGCCGCTTAACTGGCGGGGGGTCTGGGCGCCAAGTACACCTAGAGCTATCTGTGGACGTTCCGATCATTGATTTGCGCATCGATCCAACCGGCAAAGCCAGCAAATAACTTCGATATTTCCAATCCTGTGTCATGAAACAATTACCTCAATTCCAAACGACGTTGCATCTGTTAGCGTTGGCATCGACGCTGGCGCTGCCGATAGACGTCTGGGCTCAGGCAGAAGCGGAAAGCGACGAACGCGCTATCCTCGAGTATGCACTGATTCTCCCGAGCGAAAAAACTCCCGAGACAGTGCCGGTCGATGCACGAAACCCCTTCCAAGCTGCTGAAGATACGGCACAGAAAGAGGTCGCCAACACGGAGCAGAATACGGTTCGGGACATGCTGCTGGCGTTGCCCGTTGTCGGTGTGTCGCCAGATGCCAATGGCATTCGCGTATTGTTGGGGGATATTCGTCTTGAAGAGGGGATGGAAGTGCCGCCCATGGTGCCAAACCAGACCGTCCGTCTCCGTGTGAATTCGATCACAACCGAAGGGATTGAGCTCCTTTGGGTTGATCGGAAGCAAACTGGTTTGCCTCCTGTCCCGCTGCATATTCCGATCGACATTGGTCCGCGGGTGTCGCACATGCTTCCCGGTCGTTTTTCGGGAGATCCGAAGAACGTTGCTAACCGCTCTACGAGCATGGGGGTGTGGCAGCCGCCGCAAGCTGCGGTGCCAACGTCAAAGGCCCGTCGGGCAGCCGTGGTGAAAGACGATGTGTCAGATTTGCACGGCGCGGCACAAGGGCCAGGAGCACCGACGGCTGCTCCTGATTCAGCCGAACCCAAAACAGACCCTGCATCGGCGCTGCTACAGATGTTTTTTGGCGGTGGGGCCACATCAACAACTCGATGACAATCGCCGCCTCCAGTCGCCGGGGATTTACTTCGGTTGAACTCCTGATGGTGTTGGCGCTTTCCGCTGTCATCATAGGCGGGGCAGTGATCTCGTTTGGAACGATCAGTCGGGCGCAGCCCAAGTCCGCAACGTTTGTGGATGTGCCGTTGGGGAGTGCGACGATGCAAAACTTTTACGGATTCAGTGCTTCCAGCATGAGAGTAGCGGTTGCCCCCCAGTATGGGGTGATGGCTCAGGCGGAAAAACTGCGGGAACAGTTTCTCAATGATGTTGCGTCTTCGACCGCCGTTTTTTGTTTGGCACGTGCCAGTGGTGTCCTGAATCCTTTCCATCGCGCTTACATCCCTTTCTCGATGGCGACGGATGGTTGGATCGATTCACCAGATTCATTCCTGAAGTTTTTGAGAGCCCGTGATCCGGTTAACAATGCCTTTGCCTATCCCTATCGGAATCCGACAAATGAGATTCCCACGGCCTTGCCGCCGAATTGCAGTATCTACCTGCTCAGTTTCAGCAGGTTCTCCACTCACATCAAGGTGCAGGCGATCTACGATGTTGACGTCATCAAGTTTTCTTCCAACGCTCCGACAGGCCTTTCAGGGTTCTTTGCGTCTGTGCGGCGGTATTCCGACAACCCGGACGCGACGGTGGAAGACCCGACAAACGCAGCGACGGCTGAAGCGGTGTATGCTGGTGGATACGACATTTTTTATCCCCCATCCTACAATGGATCGCCACTGACGCCGACGCTCTGGAATAAGGACAACTTTGCGCCGCTGTTTGTGACCTTTGAGCGTGATGTGCGGATGGCGTTACGGGAGAACGCCTATCTTGATCGGTTCAAGGTGGCGCGGGAGATGCCTTTTTATTTCATCTGGTGGCCTGATCCAGGGGCTAAGAATCTTGGTCCTGTTCAGAATACGCTTGGAGTGAACGAGGCCAGACAGGCTTACAACCACATGGGTGGGCGCACCTCATTCATGTTCACCGTACCGATGTTTCCCTCCCTTTGAGCCAAAACTATGCGAGTCTCTCGAAACAATCTTCAAACGCACCAGCGGGGAACACTTCTCGCGGTAGCCCTCCTGATCATGGTGATCAGCGGGCTGTTTGTTGCTTCTTGGGTGGGGCTGTTGGGAACCCGTGCACAGCAGGTTAGTCTGCTGGAGGATGCGTGTGCCCGTCGCGTTGGCCTGCTGAATTCCAAAATGATCTCCCGGCAACTGATGCTCCAAAACGCATTCGTGCCTGGGGCTACGGTTAGCGCCAATACCCAAGATCTTCTGGAATCCCAATGGGGCGGCTACGATGTCGGGAATGGGTGGACGGGCCTCAACGTGATGGGGACGACGGAGTCTGATACGTCGATGGCGACCGTCTATCCGTATAGTTTTGCGGCCTTCCGTCCGACGCCTTCCTATCTGGTCACGGAGGTATTGGATAGGCCTGCTGGGCTTGATGGCACGATTGATCCGTTCCGGCATTATTCGTTCATGAAGGGGGTGAATCCGATGCTCGCAGGGGATCTGTTTACGGTCTATCGGAAGCCAGATGTCGCAACGAGTGAGATTGACGTCCATTCCAACAATACTGCGCACCATGCAAACTGGCGGGTTGAGGGGAGGGTGGTCATCCGAGATGTCGATTCACTCTTTGCGCCAAGCACACCGAATCCCCTGAAACTCCCAATCCGCTGCACCAGCTTGTATCTCCAGGATGCCAATAGAGCCCGCGCCGTTTATGGCGTTGATCGAAATGGGACAAGTGCGGCGGCATCTAACATGGCATCGGTTCCCTCAACCAGCGGAAAATCGGTTGTCGCGACGCCGGGAGGGGGAAATCATGATGACTACTTCAGCAGCTACCTGAACGTGGTCAAGAATGACGACAATCCAGACAATTCGCTCTGGCATTTTATGAATCGAGAGAGCAATGCAGGGCGGACCGGGTTCACGACCATCGATACCACTGCTGAAACCGGAGATGCCACTGCTCCCTTTCAAGTCATCCGGCATATTGAGACCGTGAATCCACCCCTTTATCCGCAAGAGGATTATCCGGGGGGGGGGTATCCTCCCGTGTATCCGGTGCTCTACGTGCGGCTTTCGCATGCAGGGCTGACACACTTGAGGATTCTGGCTTCGTTTCAGGACATTGTTTTCGAGGGGCAAACGACGGCGGGAGACTTCGCTTCGGCGGGGCTGGCACCTCCCATCATGGTGACCGTTGTTACGGATGGCTTGGCGGGAATCTCTGTCCCACGCATTAAATTTGTTGGAGATAACAATCGACGCTTTGTGCTCGGGCTTAGAGATTCCAACGGGGCAGATGCCAACCTCTATTGGGTAGGGAATCCAGAAGTGGTGGGGGCTGTTCGGGTCTTCGATTGGCGGATGATGCTGGTGAATGAATATCGAACGGTCTTTTTCCAAAACCCGATCGCGGCTAATCAAAGCATCAAAATCACGGGTGGTGTGATGACGAATTGGACCTGCAAGCGGAGCACAAGGGGTGGTTCGAATGCGCTACGTCTCCAGTTCCTCCGCGATGAAACGCCTGATCCTGCTGGTGCCCTTGGCGCAAGTTTCAGGTCTCTCTTGCCGCGTGATTTGTGGTTGGAGTCCTACTTTTTAGCTGAATAGCCATGAAGAATACGCTCATTCAAAGATTTTCCCGCAGGCTGGCCTACACCGTTATTGAGGTGTTGGCTGCGGGGGCGGTGGTGGCTGTTGGCACAACGGCTGCGGTTAGCCTTTCTGCGTCACTGATGATTCAGGAGGAGTTTACGTGGCGTGTCGCTGTCGTACGCAACTACGAGGAAAACATGGCTCGGCTCTGGCAACTGGGGCTTTCTGCGGCGATGGTACAAAACATTCTACCTACACGGGCCAATAACCCGCTTCTGGCCCAGCAGATTTATGGGACGCCTGCGATTCAGGAACTGGGAATCACGGGTTTGGATGGGGACGCGGCGATGACTGAGGTTCACGTCCATGTCGAGGTGGCCAATGTGACTGCTGCGGTGAACATTGGATCAGATCCAGATCCTTCCGCCGCTGCACAGGTCGAGGGCGCATCGCAGACGCTCAAGGTTTGCCGACCGATCATTCGTTAGCCACCGCTTAACACCCCGAGGAGGTTATATTTCATGCTCAAAAAGGTAAAAATCACGAACGTCAATACGGGCCGCAGCACCAGTATGCTGGTGGATACGGATACCCACGAAAAGGCGTTGATTGGCTGCGGTGTCGCGTCAAATGAGACAGCTGACATTGAGGACGTCACTGGGGTGGACGAAAAGATCCAGCGCATGACCTCGCCGAAGCCTAATTCGGACGATTGTGCGAATTTCTTTTCGGGGCTGGGTCGTTGCTTGGAGCGCAACATCAGCATGACGAAGAGTCTCTCCCTGCAAACGAACCGGGTGAAGTCTCCGCGCTACAAAGGGGTGATCGGAGAATTGGTGCACTCCATTTCGACCGGAGAAAAACTGAGCGAATCGATGCTCAAGTTCCCCGACCTGTTTCCTGATGACATTCTCTCCCTCGTCGTCGCTGGTGAGGAGGCTGGTCAGTTGGCGCGTGTCTGCAAACGGATCGGGATGGCGCAGCGTAAGTCGTCGAAAATTCTCAAAAAACTCAAGGGCGGTCTGATCTATCCTGGGGTCGTTGTGACTTTGGGGATTGCCGTTGTTATCGTGATGAGCTTCACGCTCGTGCCAGCGATGAGTAAGCTGTTCCTTTCGTTCAAGACGGAACTGCCAATGGGCACGAAGGCCTTGATGTGGCTTTCTGACCTGTTCCTGCACCGGCCTTACATGGCGGCACTGCCGTTTGTCGGGCTCTACATCTTTTTCAGCAATTGGGGAAAGATTGCCTCCCTGCGCTGGGTGCAGGACCTTTTCCTGAAGATCCCAATCGTGGGCACCTTGGTGCGAAAATCGGCGGCAGCGGTCGCCTTCCGGACCTTGGCGATGTTGGTTGACTCCAATGTGCGTTTGAGCAGCGCGCTCGAGATTACGGCCCGTGCTGCCCCCCACTACCATTACAAGGAGTTGTTCACGCGTTTGCGGGATCATATCGCGGTGGGCCGCACAATGCATGAGGGTTTCCTGATGGAGTCCCATTGGCTAGGTGAAGATGGGCGTAACATCTGCGGTCTCATCGAACTCGCTTCCGAAACCGGGACGGGCACGGAGATGTTGACGGAAATCGCCGACGATTACGAGGAAGAACTCGATAACCTGGCCAACCAGATGGACAAGTTGATCGAGCCGCTGACAATGCTCGTGCTGGGCGTGATGGTGGGCTTCCTCATCTACGCCATTTATGGGCCGATGTTCAGCCTGGGTGATGTGATCCTGCCGAAGAAGGGCAAGAACTAACATCAGCTAGTTGCGACCGGAGACGTTCTTCAGGGCTGCCATGCCCTGGAGGACGCGCAGCTTTCCGCCGCGTGCTCGCTGCGCAATTTCTTCGAAGTGACTTTCCATGGGGATGATCTTTTCATCCTTGCCAACGAACAGGACAAAATTGATCTGCGGCTTTGGTTTATCTTTGGAGCTGTAGATCGCACGCATCGCATTGATCACCTGCTTCTCGCGCTCTTCGGCCTCAATGTTCGGGCTCGGTTTGTGACGAACGCGGATACCAAGTTCGCCAACGATCTCGTGGATGCTGCGGATGACGCGCTGTGGGACGCCTTTGGCTACGCGGTTTTCATTTTCTTTCTTCAGCCAAGCATTGGCTTCTGCGACTGCGGCTACCCAGGCTTCTTCCTCTTTTGGACCCCACTTAACGTCCTTCAGATACTTTTCGTATTCCTCGCGGTTCTCAAATTTCCCCATGTGGCGCCAGCCGCTGGTGATGATGAAGACGGTGTCCACATCGCTCTCTAGCGCGTACTGAATCGCCAGCATGTAGCCCTGTAGCATCTTATTGCGGATGGGTTCGATCTCGGTCTTGGGCTGCACTTTGGGGTATTTGATTGCGGCCAGACCGATTTTTTCAAACTCTCGGTTCACGGGGTAAAACCAATCGCGCACTTCGCTGATGTTAGCCGTAGTCGCTGGCACCAGTTTTTCGCGAAAGGCGGAGAGGCTGAAGTGGTCAAAGAGAAGGACGTTGAAGGAAGTGTTGACGCCGAATTTGGCGATCATGTTGGCGATCTCGTCCTTCACGATTTCATAGGCAGGGATGCCGCCTTTTGGGTCTGTGAGCATGTAGCGTTCTGCCTCAATGAGAAAGGCGATGCGGCGACCTTTGGATTTGATGCCGAAAAAGTTCACCTGCACGGTGCCCTTGGGCTGGAAGGCGGCGGAGAAACTGTTGCCCAGATCGGTAGTGGCGACCTCTGCGACGGGCTCTGCGGGTGCCTTGAAGTCAAACTCGGGCAGGGAAACGGCAGAGACACCCACGGCCGTCATTGCGGAGGTGGTTGGTCGCGCGACGGCTGCGGTTGAGGTCGTCGGCTGGGGGACAATGATTTTTTTTGTCTCCGGCTTTTCCTGCACCTGCTCTGCCGCAGTCATTGCGGTGATCTCTGCGGATGGGGTCGTCGGGACCGCGACAGCGATGAGTCCTAGCAGGGCAATCAGGCCAGCGTGGATGAGAAGCGCCGTCGTGGCGGCGGTGAATTTTGCACCGAACATGCGGCGCTCCTTCGGCCGGGCGTCGAGTAGTTCATCGCTTACGGGTTCATGCGTGAGCGCCACTGCGGTGGCATCCGGTGGGGGCAGGCCTGCCCAGGCGTTTGGGGCTTCATCGTCATCGACGACTGCTACTGCGACGGGTTCGTCGTCTTCATCGGCGACTGCCTGGAGTGACTGGAGCACGACAGGTGCGGTGCTGGGCCGACGGGTTTGGCCTGCGTTAGTGTGGATCCAGTCACGTAGTACTTGCGATTCTTCCTCCAACCCGGGGTCCAGGGTGACTGCGGTGAGGTAATACTTTTCGGCTTCGGCGGGATTCCCCTTCTTTTTCCAAGCGTTGGCTGCCAGGAGGGAGGCTGCGGCGTTCATCTCGTCCCCTCGCATGACTTCGGTCGCGTATTCCAGGGCGCGATCCGTGGCGAGATCCAAGAGGTGGTTGCCAGCCCGGATCAGGTGGTCGGTTTCTTGAGGCGGCGTCGGCGCCGTCGTGAGGAGGATGGTCGCGTGGGCTGTCTCCCCGGCGGTTCGATGTGCGTCGGCCAGTCGGAGCCGTACGTCCCAGTCACTGGGGCGGTTTTGCAATTGCTCCTTGAGATCTGCGATGGAATCGTTCATGGGAGAGAAATGGGGTTGCCGTCATTGAATCGCTTTGCCGCCGTGGCTGCAAGATCAAAAATGGACACGCCTGTCACTCAATGACCAAAGGGACAATATTTGATACGCTTCAACTCTGGCTGGACGCTGCCCCGCATTCGGCCCAGTGGAACATGGCGGAGGATCAGGCCTGGCTGGAGGAGGCCGCGCACCCGGTCCTCCGTGTTTATCAGTGGGATCAGCCGTCCGTTTCGATCGGCTATGCCCAGCGCCTGGAAAAACTGGCGGGGCAGTTGCCCCAGCTACCCGTTGTGCGTCGCTGGACGGGCGGTGGGGTGGTGTTTCATGGGGACGATGCGACGTATTCGCTCATCGTGCCTGCGCATGTGGATTGGTCCCTTCTCAACCCTGCGACGACCTACCAGCAAATTCACGCCAGTCTAGCTGCGGCCCTTATCAATGGCGGCAATCCGGGGTGTCGCCTGGCGGTGGCGGAGGATCTGATCGATCTGCCATTTTGCTTTGTGGCCCCGGCTTTGCATGACATCATTCGGGGAAAGACAAAGCTTGCGGGGGCAGGGCAGCGGCGGGGCAAACTTGGTCTTTTGCATCAAGGCAGTGTCCAGCAGGCCGTGATCAGTGGCGATTTTTGGGCGCGCTGGGCCGAGGCTTTGGCGGCCAAGGTGGAGGTTGTTGCCCAGTTGCCGTCTTCGATTCACGACCGCGCCGAGGAACTGGTCCGGCTCCGTTATGGCCTACCCCAGTGGTTGGATGAGCGGGACGATTTACTGCGATGATGACGAGAGTGTTTGTGTATGGGACATTGAAGCGTGGGTATTCCAACTCCGGCTGGATCCGCCTGCAGCGATTTATTTCTGAGGCAGAGACATTGCCAGTTTATCGGATGTATGACGCGGGCGGGTATCCGGCTTTGGTCTTGGCTGAAGGTGGCGGGATGGCGATCCAGGGGGAACTGTGGGAGGTGGATGCCGCAGGGCTAGCGCGGTTGGATTTGTTGGAGGGGATTGCGGAGGGAGAGTACGAGCGCGTCGCGGCACGACTCGAACCGCGCTTTGGTGCGGCGGAAATCTATCTCTGGCGGGGCTCTGTCCTCGGGATGCCGGAGATCGGTTCTTGCTGGATGGAATGATCCCAGGCACTATCCGCCCACGATGTTGGAAATCTACTGTGAACCCGAGGGCACGCTAGCGCTGGAAGGCGCGCCAGACACTGGCGTGGAGCGGCGTTTGGCGGCGGAGTGGGGACGTGGTCCAGGTGCTGCGCTGATGCTGCTGGCGGGTGAGTTTTTGCAATCGCCCGATCTGACGCCGTCCTGGCGTTGGCTGCGGGAGTGGGTCCGGCTGTTTTACACACGGCTTTGCCAAACCCGCGACGCGGCGCTGACGACCATCGCCGACGAAGATCTGGCCGCACACCTCAATGCGGCACCGCCTTTTCCTGGGGTTGAGCACGTCACGGAGGGGACGCTTCAGCAGCTCTGGGGGGCGGTACAGGAGGCGGTGGCGGAATCGTCCGCAGATCACCCAGGCGCACTGGCGGGCTGGCTGCACGATGCCAATCCGGCCTGGCATTTGGTCGGTCGGGTGACGTTTCATTTGGCGGAAAACAAGACGGACTCACAACGACCTTTTGCCTTTTTGGCGACCTATACGGAGCGTCTGGCTGCCTCTGGAAAGCCGCAGCACCTGCCCCTGATGCGCGCTCTCCAAGCCTACGCCGGTCAAAAGGATCAGGCTGCTCTCCAGAGCCTACTGGAGCCCGTCCGTGCTGCGGCAGAGCGAAGTTCGTTGATTCGTGACTGGTTGCAGAGTCGTCGCCTTTTCCAGCCGATCGCGCTGGCACCGCCTGAAGCGTGGCGGTTTTTGCAAGATACGACCGCTGTGCAGGAAAGCGGCGTGATCGTGAAAATGCCAGACTGGTGGAAGGGCGGGCGGCCTTCGCGAGCGACGGTGCAGATCGCTATCGATGCGCCGAAGGGGGTAAGCCTGCACGCCGGCGCGCTTTTGAACTTCAAGATCCAGGCGGCGCTGAATGGCGAGACGCTGACACCTGAAGAATGGGAGCGGCTGTTGAGCGCGGATACGGGTCTGGTTTCATTGCGTGGACAGTGGGTGGAGGTGGATCGGGAGCAGCTCCAGTCCGTGCTGAAGCATTGGCAAAAAGCTGCCACGGCGCACAGTGATGGCACGGTGGCGTTTCATGATGCGATGCGCTGGCTGGCCGGCTGGGGCGGTGGAGCGGGCGCTGCGGATGGGGGGGATGGTGTGCTGGTGGAGTCTCTCCAGACTTGGTCGGAGGTGATCGCAGGCATGGGGCTGGAGAAGATTCTCCAGCAAATGCGCGATCCTGCGGCGACTCAGCCCCCCGAGGCGCTAAAGGCGACGCTGCGCCCCTATCAGCTCAAGGGCTTGGCTTGGTTGGACTTCATGACACAGCTCGGTTTTGGGGCCTGTCTTGCGGATGACATGGGACTGGGTAAAACCCTGCAAATCATCGCGCTGCTGGCATTGCGCCGCCAACGTGCGGAGACGGCGCGGCAGAAACTACCGCCAGTGTTGCTGGTGCTCCCTGCCTCCTTGGTGGGCAATTGGATGGCAGAGTTTCGCCGCTTTGCACCGCATCTGAAGGTGCTGGCAGCGCATCCGTCGATCTTGGAACGCGAACGATTGCAGTTGCTGTCACAAGATCCCGCGCATCATCTGGGGGATCACGAGATCATGCTGACGACGTATGGGTTTTTGCAACGCAATGAAACCTGGCAGCGGCAGCCGTGGGGGATCGTTATCCTGGACGAGGCCCAGGCTATCAAGAACGCTGGCTCTGCGAGCGCCAAGGCGGTCAAGTCTCTGATCGCGCCCTGTCGGATCGCGTTGACAGGGACACCGGTGGAAAACCGGCCGGGGGATCTGTGGAGCCTCTTCGACTTCCTGAATCCTGGTCTGCTCGGCGGAGCGCGCGTTTTTGCGGAGAAGGTCAAGGCCTGCGCGGCTAGGCCGGAGGGCTTCAGCGCGATTCGGAAACTCACCAGTCCCTACATACTCCGACGTCTGAAGACGGACAAACGCATCATTGATGATCTGCCTGACAAAACGGAGATGAAGGCATGGTGTGGACTGACCAAACGCCAGGCCACTTTGTATGCGAAGCTGGTGGAGGAGTTATCCAAGCTCCTGAAAGACCCACTGATCAGTGGAATTCAGCGCCGGGGGCTGGTGCTGGGCTTTTTGATGAAGTTCAAGCAGGTGTGCAATCACCCTTCCCACTGGAATGGCGATGCCGTATGGCAGGGCGCGGACAGTGGGAAATTCCAGAGATTGGGGGAGATCTGCGCGGCTTTGCATGAAAAGAGGGAGCGCGCGCTGATCTTCACGCAGTTCCAAGAGGTGTGTGAACCTTTGGCGCGCTATTTAGGGGGAGTGTTTGGTCGCGAAGGGCTGATCCTGCATGGGGGGACACCAGTGAAAAAGCGCGCGGCTCTCGTGGAGGACTTCCAGCGTGCGGGGGGGCCTCCGTTTTTTGTGATCTCAGTCAAGGCCGGTGGCACGGGGCTGAATCTCACGGCGGCGAGTCATGTCATTCACTTTGATCGCTGGTGGAATCCTGCGGTGGAAAATCAGGCGACGGATCGGGCGTTCCGGATCGGGCAAAAGCGCAACGTGCTGGTTCACAAGTTTGTCTGCCAGGGGACAATCGAAGAGCGCATTGATGCACTAATCGAAGAGAAGAAGGCACTGGCCACGGAACTGCTAGGCACCAGTGGTGGTGGCGAAACCTTGCTGACGGAGATGAGCAATGAGGCTCTGTTAGACTTCGTCCGCCTGGATATCTCTGCCGAGATGCAGTGACCTCCCTTACGGCGCTGGGACGGAGTAGGTGAAGCGGTAAAAGAGCGTTGTGCCGCCAGGGACGGAGGTCTGAAGGGTGCCATTGGTGTCTGGCGTAACGGTCGTGACGGGATCCCAATCCCTCAGATTGGGGGACGACTGGAGGGCGTAAGGTAGGCCAGGACTGGCGTGGCAGGTGAGCGTGGCGGAACCATCTGAATTCGGCTGAATGGTCATCGCAGACTGTGGCAGAACGATCAATTGGAGGGCACCCGAGGAATCGAAGGGATCGGACCAGCGCGCGTCGGAATACACCGCCGTCCCTGTCAATGTGCGCAGAAAAGCCACCAGATCGGCACGCTGCTGGGGCGAGAGATTGAGGTTCTGTAGGCCACCCCCAGGGCGACGCAGGCGATTGTCCAGATTGGCATTGTCTGCGGGGATCTGATTGTAATGGCTGATGACCTGATCAAGCGTGGCGAAGCTGGCGTCGTGCATGAAGGCACCATTGGATTGGCCACCAGGTCCGACGAGGTCCCGCAGAGTAGGGGCGCGGGTATTGGTCAGGTCCGTGCCACTGAAGCCTGTGGTCACGCCGTTGTTGCGACTGTTGGGATCAATATCAAATTCAGGTGGGCGATGGCAGCCCGCGCAGCCAGCCCCGCCACCAGGGCCGGGCGGTGTGAGGAAGAGTTGCTTGCCGGCGTTTTCCGAGGCTGTGAAGTTGGGGAAGGGTTGATTGTCGTTCACCAGAGCGCGGCCCGCGTCATACTTTGAGTCAAAGGACTGGATGCTGCGGACGAATTGGCCTAGCGCCCGCTGGATGCGAGTTTCCGTGATGACTTTGTCCGCAAACGTCATGGCAAACAGCACTCGATACTCTGGAATCGCGGAAAGTTTGGTGACCAGATCGCTAAAGGACGGATCTCCGCTGCTGCCGCTGAACCCCATCTCGACATGATCTTTAATGGGCTGGGAGGATTGATTCTCCAGGCTGGTGGCGCGCTCGTCCCAGAAAAATCGGGCCTCGGTGGCAAAGCGGGCGTTGATCAGCCGCATCGAGTGACGCCCCGTGGTGCCGCTGACCCCAGCGCTGGCCATGGCGGTATCTGCAAAGGCGAGGGCTTGCTGGTGGCAAGCGGCGCAGGATACGGTGTCATTGCGAGAGAGACGCTTATCGTAAAACAGGATGCGCCCCAGAGTGGCACCCGCGTCCGTAATGGCATTGTTACCGGGCGTATTGTTTTTTGTGATGTAAGGAGGGAGGCTCTGGGCCGCATAATTGGCCAACGCGGTGAGATCCACCACGCCCTCTTGCGCTGCCGCGAGCGTTAGACTGAGGCTGATGAGGAAGGCAGGGTAAAGGAAGGGGCGAGGGATCATGGCAGCACAGGGGCGCGGGTTGGACGCTACTGTTGACTGGGATCGGCGGCCACCAACTGACTTTACTCTGCCTTAACAATTTCCAGCGTTCAGCGCAGCATGCGACTGACCAGATCCTCATAGGCCTGTCTCTTGAGCGACTCGATATTCTTGGCGGTGGAGAGCTCTCGCGTGATGGCGGCGGTCATTCGGGTGGAGACGAATGGCTGTGAGGCGAATGACTGCCAGGCCCCACTGGCCGTATCCATCACGATGCCCTTTAAAGAGATGCGGGTCACGGTGCGGCGGCCTGGGATGAACTCGCCAACCACAGGCACCCAGGTCACTGCGTCGAGTCCAACGCTATCATTCGCCGATTCGAGTTGGCCCCAAACGCAGACGATCTTTTTCGCCCCAGCTCTTGCCGCAGCAAGTCGAAGAGCGCTGGGCTCGAGCCTCTGGGGGCGATTGCCAGTTTGTTCGGGAACGCCTGAGAAGGGGCTGACGCGAAGGCGTGTTTCAAACGCTGCCGTCAGGGCTGGGTCTGGCTGGAGGGCACCGGACTGAATAAGCAGAACGGGATCACCCGGGGAGAGCCGCACACCGCTGCGGGAAGCCTGGGCAAGGGCTCTGCGAATGGCATCTTCTGAAACGGTCCCTCCGGCGGGAATGCCGAGCAAATCGATCTCGCGGAGTTCGCCGCGATAGAAGGGATTGCGGCCCGTGTTGCTAATGGACATCGTCTCGCAACTGCTCAGGAGCAGGGCGGGAATCATGAGGAGGAGGAGGGGAGTGGTGCGATATTTGGTTTTCATTGCCTCCCAAAGTGAGCGGCCATTCGGTGCCTGTCGTATCGATAAATCGAATGGCTCCATTGAGAAATTCGAAGGCCACAACCCCTGGGACTGGCATATTCGTGTTTGAGTTTCTGGCACGCTCAGCTAAGCAGAGGCGTAACCAAGTCCGATCCCTCTTTCCAACACCATGCCCAACGTCGAAGAAGTCCGCCAAGCACTCGCCACCGTTCGTTATCCAGGATTCAGCCGGGATATCGTCTCTTTCGGTCTCGTCAAAGACATCAAGATTGAGGGTGGCGATATCACTGTGGAGATCTCCGTCGCGACGCGCGATCCGAAGATCCCGCAACTCGTTCATGAGCAGGCACAGGAGGCGCTGAAGGCCCTTCCTGGGGTGGGTAAGGTGCAGTTGAATTTCGATATCAAAGAGCCGCCCGCAGCAGGTGCCACGGCCTCCGAAGGCATGGGCAAGTCCAGCATCCCTGGGGTGAAACGCGTGATCGCTGTCGCCTCCGGGAAAGGCGGCGTCGGGAAAAGCACGGTGGCATCAAACCTCGCGCTGGCGTTGGCGGCCACCGGGGCCAGTGTGGGGCTCTGCGATTGCGATCTGTATGGACCGAGCATCGCCCACATGTTTGGTTCCGACGAGCGTCCCTGGCAGAACGATAAGCAAGAGATCGTGCCGATTGAGGCACAGGGGCTGAAACTGATGTCGATGGGCTTCCTGCTGGATGAGGGTTCCCCCGTCATTGTGCGTGGCCCGATGGCGACACGCTACACGCAGCAGTTCCTGCGGCAGGTGGCTTGGGGGGAGCTGGATTACTTGGTTCTGGATCTCCCTCCGGGCACGGGCGATATCCAGTTGACCATCGTACAGACCGTGTCGGTCGATGGGGCGGTGATTGTGACGACGCCCCAGGAGGTCGCGCTGATCGATGCGCGCAAGGCGGTATCAATGTTCGGTAAGGTCAACGTCCCGATCACTGGGATCGTGGAAAATATGAGCCACTTTGTCTGCCCATCCGATGGCGTGGTCTATCACATCTTTGGCCAAGGGGGTGGTCAGCGGGAGGCGGATCGGCTCGGCGTGCCACTGCTGGCCCAGATCCCCATCGAACTTTCAGTGCGTGAGGCGGGTGATGCGGGCGCGCCCGTCGCCCTGCAATCCGTGGACCAGTCGATGGCGAGCAAGGCCTTCCATGACCTAGCGGGCAAGGTTCGGGCAGCGATCCCGGTGCAAGGCTGAGGCTTTGTGCTCGACTTCGCACTTTGCATGGCGGAAGTTTGGTGCTCATGAAAGCGGTCCTCCACATCCTTTTGGTTCTTGGTCTCATTGCTCCATCGTTGGTGGTGGCGCAGGCTCCCGTCGCCCGGACTCCGAAGGATGAGATGACGCAGAATCTCTTCAATCCCGAGAACACGCGGGAGCAAATGGAGGCCGCCGTGCGTGAGGCGACGCTGGAGGGTGCGGATCCCCAAGTGATCGCAGAGGCAAAATTGATGTGGGCGCTCAAGGGCGGCACAGCGGAAGACGTGGCCGAGATGATGCCAGAGTGGCAGGCTGTGATTAAAAAATATCGTCCTGAACTGGGTGTCGCAGTCGGCTCCGCCGCAGAATTCCAGGGGCTGATCGAGTTTCTCCAAGCGCGAATCGCGATGGCCAAGGGGGACGAAGGGGGCTTCAAAAAGCACATCATGGAGGCTTTTTGGAACACACCCGCCCAGGCACCCCAATTCGCAGAACTGGTCCAGGCCTATCGCCGGGCGCAGAAAATGGCGAATCTGAAGGTTGATCTCTCCGTGCCGTTAACGACCTCAACCGGAGAGGCCACCACTCTGCGCGACGTCATGGTGGGGCAGAAGGCGTTGTTGGTCGATTTTTGGGCATCCTGGTGTGGCCCCTGCATGATGGCGATGCCGGAACTGCGCCGCCGCGTCGATTATCTGCGCCCTTTTGGGGTGTTGATCGCTGGGATGAATACCGACCAAAAGGATCCCGAGGCGACGGCAGAGCGCATCCGGCAGGAGCAGGACATCCACACCGCCTGGCTGGTAGAGCCCGGCAACCGCCCTTATTCACGCACCTTGGAGATTACCAGCATCCCCAACGTCGCCCTCATCGCGCCGGACGGACGGGTGCTGTTCCTCGGTCATCCGCAGGATCCGCAGCTCTGGGTCGCCCTCAAAAAGATCGACGCAGGCATTGACGCCCCGAAGTCTGAGTAGGCCACGCCAGGGAAATCCTGAAAGATTGGCTGCCGCAGGTCCGACCTTAATCAGGCCCCATGTCGTGGGCCGTTATCTGACCATGAAAGCCAAGCAGTACTCTTTAGCCCTCCTCACGACTCTGTCTCTCGTGGCCCCTACGGCCAGGGCAGAAGCCACCAAACTCAATGCCCCACCCGAAGGTTTCACCGCCCTTTTTAATGGCGAAAACCTGGACGGTTGGTACGGCTGGAGCACCCGGGATCCGGCCGAACTCTGGGCCATGACCCCAGAGCAGCGGGCCGAATACAAAAAGCAATCCATCGAAGGTGGCCTGCCCGTTGGCAAGGCCGGCCCGGAGCACCTGAAGGCGCATTGGAGTGTCCAAAACGGCGAGCTCGTCAATGATGGCAAGGGCCTTTACCTGACCACCGACAAGGACTACGGCGACTTCGAACTTTGGGTCGATTACAAGATGCTGCCTCTTGGCGATAGCGGCATCTACCTGCGTGGCACGCCTCAGGTGCAGATCTGGGACTATACCGAAGAAGCCAAGTTCAAGCTCGGTGCCGACAAGGGCTCCGGTGGTCTTTGGAACAACAAGAATGAAGAGGGCAAATATCCTCTCAAGCTGGTGGATAAGCCATTCGGCGAGTGGAACACCTTTCACGTCAAGATGATCGGCGAGCGCGTTACCGTGACGCTGAACGGAGAAAAGGTGGTGAACAACGCGGTGCTGGAAAACTTCTTCGCCAATCGCAAAGGTGGCTATCTGGCCTATGGCAAAAAGGATGCTAAAGCCACGGATGCCCCTGCGGAGAAGGCTCCGAACGGCTGGATGCCTGATCCCGTCTATGCCAAGGGCCCAATTCAGCTCCAGACCCACGGTAGCGAGATTCGCTGGCGCAATGTCTTCGTCCGGGAGATCGGTGCCGAAGAAGCCAACAAGACGCTGGCCGCTGCGGATGCAGAGGGCTTTGTTGAATTGATCAACGGTAAGGACCTGAGCAATTGGCAGGGTGCGGTGGATAGCTACGAGGTGAAAGACGGTGCTGTCGTTTGCAAGCCTGGCAAAGGTGGCGATTTGCTGACCATGGACGAGTACGAGAACTTCGTGCTGCGTTTCGAATTCAAGCTGCCAGCCGCTGGCAATAACGGCATCGCGTTGCGCACCCCGCTGGGTGGTCACTCCGCCTCGGATGGTCTGGAAATCCAGGTCATTGATAGCGATGGCTACAACGCCCGGCAGGCAGCCGCTGGTAAGAATGGCCTTCAGCCATACCAATATCACGGCAGCCTTTACCACTGCGCCGGTGCCAAGCACGGTTACCTGCGCCCCGTCGGCGAATGGAACTATGAAGAGATCCAAGTCAATGGCCAGCACCTGACCGTGACCCTGAATGGCACCAAGATCCTTCATCTTGAGATGGATAAACTGGATCGCAGCCAGATCGCACATCCACCCAAAGGGCTGGATCACACCAAGGGCTTGATCGGTTTCGCGGGTCACAGCGACCCAGTGGAGTTCCGCTCCTTCAAGGTGAAGAAGCTCTAAAATTGTCGCACACGAAAAAGGGCACGGCTGTTGAGGTCGTGCCCTTTTTTTTGAATCAAAAAGGGCCGCCTACGCTGCCTTGGTCTTGCCAGGCTTTGCGCCACGTCGGCTCCCAGTAGGGCGGGTAGGCTTGGTCGGTTCAGTGACCTTTTTCCGCGACTTTTTGGTGGCGGGTTTTTCTAAAAGGTGGACTTCAGGCTCAGGCTTTGGCTTGGGGGTGAATTTCTTTTTCAGCCTCCGCAAGGCAGGCCAGTATTCGACCCCTGCGATGAACCCGATGCAGTTGTCGGATCCGCACAGACAGGGATGCTCGTTCCAGTTTTCAAGATCAAAGCCGTAGTTGAAGGTTAGCTCCGTCCCCTTCGGGATGTCCTTGAGAGCAGTGATCCAGATGCGACCGCGGCTCTGAACGGCCTCACAATTGGGATCGCAGGAGTGGTTGATGAGGCGTGCCTTGTTGTAGGCCATGCTGCCATCAAGGTCCTGCTTCTTGTTCAGATTAAAGATGTACACCGCTGCGCATCCCGTCTCTTTGGCCTTCTTCAGCAAGGCCTGCGCGCGTCGTTCAGACTCAGCTTTGCTGATTTTTTCGCCAACGTACTCGATGATTTTGGCGTCTTTGGGGATATCACAGCGAGCAAAGACACCGCGATGGTGAATATCGGAATTGCGGACGATCCAGTAGAGAGGGGGAGTGGAAGTGGCTTTGGCCATGCGGGTGTTGGGGAGCGCATCAAATGCCAAGTGAGCGGAAAAAGTCAAGGGTGGCATCAAGTTAGCGTTCGGTGTGGAGGACTTCGGGTCTGGACAAGAGTCGCAGAATCAGCACGGTGGGCGGATGAGCAAGAGACCCTGGATCGATGTAACCGTAGGACTACACGACGGCATGCCGCATTGGCCCGGCGATCCAGCGTGCAAGATCCGCCGCGTGGTCAGCATGGATGATGGTTCTGTGTGCAACCTGACCCACCTTTCGATGAGCGCCCACACCGCGACCCACATGGATGCGCCGCGCCACTTCATCGCCGATGGTCAAACGATGGAGCAGATGCCTCTGGAGGCAGTGATCGGTCGCTGCCGGGTCATCGAGATGAAGAGCCGGAGCCAGATAACGGCCAAGGAACTCCAATCCGTCCGGCTGCGACGTGGTGAGCGGGTACTGTTCAAAACCCGTAATTCCAGCCGGAGTTGGAAGATGCAGGAGTTTGATAAAGATTTTATCTCCATCCGCCAAGATGCCGCAGCCTATTTGGTGGAGCGTGGGGTACAGACCGTCGGCGTGGATTACCTGAGCATCGGTGGATTCGAAAAGGACGGGGTGGAAACCCACCAAATCATGCTGGGCGCGGGGATTTGGGTGATCGAGGGGCTGGATTTGTCCCAGGTGAAGCCGGGGGCCTACGACCTCATCTGCCTGCCTTTGAAGATCATCGGTGCGGATGGTGCCCCATGCCGCGTCGTCCTGCGCTCGTGAGCCCGGAGGTGGCTGATGAATAATCCAGGCTAGATTTCGCAATGCCGGGCCGATCCTTGGCGTTTACATCTCGCTATGACCAACCGTCGCCGCTTTCTCACCCAGTCGGTCGCCGCTTCCACCGGCGTTTTTTACATTGCTAAAACCTCTTGGGCGCAGAAGAGCCCGGGCGATACGCTAAACGTAGGCGTCATTGGTTTTGGCGGCCGCGGAGGCTCCCACATCAGCGGCTACAACAAGCTGAAAAAGGAGGGGGTTCGTGTGGCGGCTCTTTGCGATGTCGATCAAAACATCCTGAACAAAGGCGTCGCCAATTTCGATAAGGATGGCCAAAAAGTCGGCTCCTACACCGATCTGCGCCGGATGCTTGATGATAAAAGCATCGACGCCGTCAGCATCGCTACTCCGAACCACTGGCATGCCCTGGCATCGATCTGGGCAATGCAGGCCGGCAAAGATGTGTATGTGGAAAAGCCCGTCTCACATTGCGTCTGGGAAGGGCGGCAGATGGTGAACGCCGCGCGGAAGTACGATAAGATCGTCCAGACTGGCACTCAGTCTCGCTCCAGCGTCGAAGGCATCGGCGGGGCGGTGAAATGGGTGCAGGAAGGCAACCTGGGCAAGATCCTCCTTTCCCGAGGACTGTGCTACAAACGTCGGGACAGCATTGGGAAGACCGATAGCGTCGCCAAAGTGCCCGAGTCCGTGAACTACGACCTCTGGTGTGGCCCTGCGCCTCTGGATCCGCCGCATCGCAATGGAAAAAAAGGGCCGATCCACTACGACTGGCATTGGTTTTGGGCTTATGGCTGCGGAGATCTGGGCAATCAGGGAATCCACCAGATGGATATCGCCCGCTGGTTCCTGGGGGAGATGGAGCTTTCCCCACGGCTCTGGACCGTCGGTGGGCGCGTGGGTTATGTGGACGATGCGGAGACTCCAAACACGCAGATCGTTTATCACGCGTATGAGAAAGCCCCGCTGATCTTTGAAGTGCGCGGTCTGCCGGAGAACAAGGAATCGAAGAACATGGACAAGTTCAAAGGCGCTGGCGTCGGCGTCATCGTGGAGTGCGAGGGCGGCTACGTCGTCGTGCCGAATTACTCCAGCGCGGCCGCTTATGACAAAGAGGGCAAACTCATCCAGGAGTGGAAAGGCGCGGAGGATCACTTCGCGAATTTCATTGAGGCCTGCCGCAGTCGCCGCAAAGAAGACTTAAATGCCGATATCCTGGAAGGCCACCTCTCCAGCGCGCTGTGCCACACGGCGAATATCTCGTATCGCCTTGGCAAAAAGATGAAGCAGGGAGAGATCGTCGATCAGATCAAGGGGGACTACGACGCTGAGGCCAGCTTTGCGCGCATGGCGGAGCACCTGGGGAAAAACGAGGTCGATCTGGCCAAGGATCAACTTACCCTCGGTCCGGTGCTGAAGATGGATGGTAAGGCAGAGCGCTTCATTGATGACGACGCGGCAAACGACATGCTGAAGGACAAATATCGGGCACCCTACGTCGTGCCAGAGATTGGCTGATCTACCTGTCTTTTGAGTTGTCGTGAACCCTGGATGCTGGTAATCGAAAACACATGAAAATTTCAGCCAACCAATGGACGGTCTTGGGCTTCGGCCTGCTGGCGATGGCGGGGCTTGCCCCGGCGCAGACACTGACGTTAAAGCAGGACGGCACCTCTGTCCGTGCGGAGATTGACGGGCAACTCTTCACGGAGTACTTCGGTAGCGGTGCCCAGCGCCCTTACCTCTACCCGATCATCGGTCCTTCCGGTGCGAATTTGGCCCGGCCTTATCCCATGGAAAAGGGCGGTGCCGAGGATCACCCGCACCATCGCTCCTTCTGGTTCGCGCATGGTGCCGTCAATGGCACCGATTTCTGGGCCAATGGGGATGACCACGGACGCCAAGAGCACGTTGCCTTTGAGGACGTGAAGGCAGAGGGTGCTGTGGGCACCTTCACCGCGAAGACACGCTGGGTCACTGCCGCTGGCGATGAGCAAATGACGGATGTCCGTCACGTGCGCATCGAGGCACTGGCGGATGGGGAAAAAATCGTGGACTTCAACGTCGCGCTGACCGCCACTGCGGGCGAGGTCGTTTTTGGCGATACCAAAGAAGGCAGCTTTGCCCTGCGCATCGGCCCGACGCTGAGCATGAAGGGTGAGGGCGCTGCGGGGCACATGCTGTCGAGCGAGGGCATCAAGGACAAGAAAGTCTGGGGAACCCGTGCCAAGTGGGTGACGGCTTTTGGTCCTGATGAAAAAGGCCAGGAGGTCTCCATCACCATCTTTGATCATCCAGGCAACCTCCGCCATCCGACCTGGTGGCATGCACGCGACTACGGTCTGTTTGCCGCCAACCCATTTGGGACCCATGACTTTGAAAAACTCGAAGACAAGACCAAGGGTAACTACACGCTGCCCAAGGGCGAGACCCTGATCCAGCGCTATCGCGTCTGGATCACCCGTGGCCAGCCCGAGATGGCGAAGATGAACGCGATGTTTGAAGCCTTCAGTAAGCAATGAGCGTGCCGCCTGCCTCCACCCGGCGCAGTCTCCTCAAGCGTGCAGCTTTCATCACGGCAGCCAATGCGTTGCCCGTTGGTTGCTCCCGCCCCAAGGGTTCCAATTCGGATATCCGCGTCGGTATCTGCGGTTTCCATGGAAAGGGGATGCATCACATCGAAGACCTTCTTGATATGGACGGGGTGCGGATCGTTGCCCTCTGCGATGTCGATGGAAGGACCATGGATAAGGGCATTGCGGTGCTGAGTAAGCACAAGATCAAAGCCCGCACTTACAAAGACTACCGCGAATTTTGCCAAGACAAGGAACTGGATGGCGTCATCATCGCAACGCCAAACCACAGCCATACCCTCATCGCGCTGACGGCCATCGCCAACGGCAAACATGTGTATGTGGAGAAGCCGGTTTGCCACAACATGATGGAGGGCCGCAAGCTAGTGGATGCTGCGGCCAAGAATCCGAATCTGATCATCACCCACGGCATGCAACGCCGCAGTGATGAAGGCTGGGATGAAGCCATCGCCTGGGTCAAGGAGGGGCATCTTGGAAAGGTGACACTTTCCCGAGGTCTGAATTACAAATCCCGCGAGAGCATCGGCAAAGTCACTGGGCCAGAACGCGTGGCCTCCTACATCGATTATGATCTCTGGTGCGCCTGCCGCCCGGTGGTGCCCTTGATGAGGGATAAACTGCACTACGATTGGCATTGGCAGTGGGCCTATGGCAATGGAGACATCGGAAACCAAGGCCCCCATCAGATGGATGTCGCGCGTTGGGCGCTGGGCCAGGAAACGCTGCCAAAGCGCGTGATGAGCCTCGGCGGTCGTTGGGGATACGATGATGATGGGCAGACACCAAATAACCAATTGGCCTTCTTCCCTTACGAGCCCGCGCCGCTACTCTTTGATAATCGCGGCCTGCCCATGAAGGACATGAACTGGGGCATGGAGCCCGTTTACAAGGGTATCCGCATCGGAAATGTCATCCATTGCGAGGGTGGCTACGTCGCCGAATCCAAGGCCTACGATAGCTCGGGCTCTTCCGTGAAGAAATTCGACATGCGCGATGGCGGTGCCCACATGACGAATTGGCTGGAGTCGATCCGCCAAGGCAAGTTGGTGAAGCAGCACCTATCCATCACGCACGGTCACTTGTCTGCGGCACTGGTGCACATGGCCAATATCTCCTTCCGCTTGGGCAAACAACTGAACCCAGATGAAGTCCGGGAGCGCCTGCAAGGCGATGCGGAGGCCGTTGCGACCCTTACGGATTTTGAAGCCAATCTTCAGGCCAATGGGATTAGCGTCAGCAAAGAACAAAGTGTCGTCGGGCCTTGGCTGGATCTGGATCCAGCCACGGAAAGATTCACGGGTGAATTCGCTGCCGAAGCCAATGCCCTGATCGAGGAGGAATACCGGAAGGGCTTTGAACTGCCTGTGATCTGACCGCTTCAGCGCGGAGTCATTGCCAGCAGTGTCGGTTCCGCCTCTGGCAGGCCCGTGTCCGCGATGCGGGCTCCCATTTTGCGTAGGCCCCAGCTCATCAGTAGTCGCCCATCATCCCAGATGTACTTGGTCTTGGTGCCCAGTTGCACCAGGATCACGTTGCGCCCGCCTGTGGATGCAGACGAGATCAAGCAGCGGCCTGCAGCATTGGTGTATCCCGTCTTCATGCCATTGCATTCTGGCATTTTCCCGAGCAGATCGTTGGTGCTCTTGAGGACGGCTGTCTTGCCACTCGCATACCGAAAGGTGAAGGATGTCCGCCGCACGGCATCGCGGATGATCTGATTACGGTAGGCGGCCATGGCCACGCGTGCCATGTTGCGGGCGGTGGAGTATTGGCCGGGTGCCGTCAATCCATGGGGATTGCGGAAGTTTGAATCGTTGCCACCCAGGGACCTCATTTTGGCATTCATCTTCGCGGCAAAGGCGCTGATGCTACCCGCATTATCGCGGGCTAGGACATTGGCGACATCATTGCAGCTTTTGATCAGAAACGCATACAGCAGTTGCCGCCGGGTGTATACCTCCCCAGGGCGGATGCCGAGTTTGGTCGGTTCCACGGCCACATCGGAGGCGGCCACGCGGACTTGGCCATCCAGATTCCCGGCATCCAGGACCACCAGCGCCGTTAGCAGCTTTTGGGTGCTGGCGACGGATCGATGAACGTCTGCGCCGACCGATGCCAGATTGGCCCCGGTGCGGGCATCGATTAGCAGGTAGGACTCCGCCCGAATGCGCGGCGCGCCGGAGGAAATGGGCAGGGGCGTGGAGGGAATGTAGTACGGGTCAACAGGGGCAGGGGCCGGTGCAGGGGCGGTGTAGCCGGTCTGTGGATTCCATGGGATCGCTGCGGGTGGGTTGCCGCTGTAGTAGCTGGTGCCTCCCGGGCTCTGCTGTGGGGTGTTACATGCGACGAGGCCAAATGAAATCAGGACTGGGAAAAACGAGTGCAATGACCAATGCGATATCCAGCGAGACATGATGGGGAATAGAGAGGGAAGGGGTCCATTTTCCGGGCAGTCTGCCATGGTAGTGAATGACGGGCCACCCGGCATCCGCCGTCACGGATGCAGGCTCACCTATTGACCTCAGGGGCCGCTTGTCAATCCGTCGTCTCCGTCTTGGCGGCGGAATTACCCGTGCTTGCAGCCCGCCTCGCTTTGTTCCATCATCCGCCCTTATGGCACTCATTATCAATGGCGAGGAAATCGACGAGGAAATCATCGAGGCGGAATTCCGCCAGATCAAATCCCACTACGAACGCACCCTCCAGGTGGCCTGCTGCGAGCGGGACTCAGAATTTCGCGGCTACGCCAAAGATCAGGTCACGTCGCGGATGCTCCTCAATCAAGAGGCCATGAAGCGCATTCCTGTCGTCGCCGACGAGGCCGTGACTGCCCGCCTCCAGAAGATGATCGAGGAGGCTGGTGGGGAAGATCAGTTCTACATGAATATCGGCCTCCTGAGCCGGGACGAAGCCGTCGTGCGGGAAAACATCTCCGGCGGCGTCAGGCTGGACCTGATGCTGGCGGATGTCTATGCTCCTGAGCCGCAGCCGACGGACGAAGAAGCCCGTGTCTGGTATGAGGCGCACCTGAATCTTTTCATGACCGACGAGCAGGTCAGTGCCTCCCACATCACCAAGAGTCTCGCCGGTGCCAAGAGCCGCAACGAGGTCTATGCGCAGATGCGGGAGTTGCGGCGTAAGCTTCTCGATGGGGCTGATTTTGCGACGGTGGCAGAGGAGAATCGGCTCGACTCGGAGCAGCAGATTGATCTGGGATGGTTTAAGCGTGGAGAGTTCATGGAGGAGTTTGAAGCCATTGCCTTCTCCATGGATGAAGGCGAGATCAGCCCCGTCTTCACCACCCAACTGGGCTTCCATATCTGTACCGTCACCGGTCGTCGCCCGCCAGAGCCAAAGCCTTTTGAAGACGTCAAAGAAACGGTGATAAGCCGCATCTTGGATGAGTATCGCGACGAGAAATTCAACGCCTTCATCGCGGAACTGAAATCCGCTGCCAAAATCGAGGACACTGATCCGGAAGAGCCGGTCTATGCCCATTGATCGCGCTAGTCTGGTGGGACTCGCCGTGTGGGTGTTCTCTTTCGTGACCTGGGGCAGTGCTGTCTCTGGCGCGGGTTGGATTGTCGTCTTGCTGATCTTTTCCTGCGCGGTTCTGATGCCGATCAGCCTCGGACTTGTCCCCGGTGATCCGCTGTCGAAATGGGTCAAGTGGGCGATGGTCGTGGCCGCACTCGCTGTGGTGGTGTCGTTTCGCAGGGAGGCCGGTCCGCTGTCGGCGATGCTCATCTTGCCTTGGTTAGCGGTCTGCGGATGGATGGCGTTTCGCGCTGCGTTGAATTCTTGGCGGGTCAGGGGATCGCTGACGGCACTGACATTGCAGTCGGCGCGGGGCTTTCCGTTTGTGGGAGCTGCGTGGTTGTTGGCGAGTCGGGCCGGTTGGCTGCCGTTTGGATTTGATCCCTTGATAGTGCTCCTGACCGCTGCGCACTTTCATCATGCGGGTTTCACGCTGCCAATTCTGGCCGGGAAGGTTTCCGAGGCCTTGCCCGGGTGGTGGTCTCGCCTCACCTGCGCGACCGTTCTGGCTGGCGTTCCGTTGGTGGCTGCTGGGATCACGGCCACGCACTTCGGCGTGCTGGCTTGGGTGGAGCCAGTGGCGGTCTCGCTGGTCTTCATTGGGAGCGTGAGTGTAGCGGTGCTTCACGTAAAGCTCGCATTGGTCAAGCCCCGGTCGGGCGTTCTCCCCCGTCTTTTGTGGGGCCTCGCCGCTATCAGTCATGCGGTGGCCATGGCATTGGCCTTGGGATTTGGGCTGCGCAGTTTGTTGCCGACGCTGGCCCTACCCATGCCGCAAATGTGGGCCATTCACGGTAGTCTGAACGCTTTCGGCTTCGGATTTCTGGGCTTGTCTGGTTGGTTGCTCACGCAAAACCGTTCCCACTGAGTCTGCTCCGCCCAGCCCGAGTCCTCACGATTCAGGATACCGATGCAGGCGGCAACTGTGGGCAGAGAAGCCGGCTCCGAAGCTGACGAGCCAGAGGCCATCGGGTGTCTGGCCGTTTTGGCTGAGCGCTAGCTCTAGGGCGTGGAGGACTGAGGGGCTGCTCATGTTGCCGCGGGTGCGGAGGACCTCGGTGGATTCGGTCAGGGGGTGATCGGGCAGTTGATCGCGAATGGCGGCGAGGACGTCGCGGCCGCCGGTGTGGGTGATGATGGGGGCTCCGTGGCCTGTCTGGGTGTAGAGGTCCTTCACGGCGCGGGCGGCGATTTCGGGGACGGCGCGGTGGAGCTGGTTGCAGAGTTTTCCTTCACGATTCACGAAGCGGATTTTTTCGCGCTCGGCAGGGAGGTGGACGGTGGTGAAGGTGTCCATTTGCCAGCCTGCTTCCTTTTCCCCACCGAGGACGACGGCAGCAGCACCATCGCCAAACAGGCAGAGGCTGATGAGGACGCCGGGATCATCGCTGATGTAAAAAGCGGCGGAGCAGACCTCCACGGCGACGACGCCAACGCGATGCGTCGGGTGGGCGGCGAGGTAGTTGCTGGCAGCGCGGAGCGTGGGGATGGCGGCACCGCAACCGGCCCCGGTATTGTCTGACAAGAAACAGTGGGACGGCAGATCGAGTTCCTCGGCGATGTGGCTGCTGAGGCCGGGGCAGAGGTAACCAGTGCAGGTGCAGACAAACAGTGCGTCCAGGGTGGGCGATTCTGCCTGCGCCATCGCATCGCGCAGGGCGGTGTTGCCGAGCTTGCGGGCCTCGCGCTCATAGGTCTCGCTGAGACCCTGGGCGTTGCGATCAAAGACATCCTCAAGGCGGTCAGTGCAAAAGTGCCGCGAATCGATGCCGTTGCTGCCCAGGAGGACTTTTTCCAGCATGGCAATGGAGCGCGGTTTCAGCTCGCGGATGGCGGGGGCGGCGCTCAGGGATTGCCAGCACTCGGCCTGACTCCAGGATTGGGGTGGGACGGCGGTGGCAAGGGCGAGGAGCTGCATGTGTTTGGGATGTCTGGGTCGGGAGGTTAGCGGAGCTTGCGATAGAGCGTGTCAAAGCTGACGCAACCGCTCCGCAGGAGGAGGGGCACGATGCGCCTGCCCCAGGGGCGGAGCAAGACCGTTTGCAGCGCCCGCGCCCAGCGCAGGCGGGAGGCAAAGAGGTGATGCTGGGCCTCCATCACATCATCGCGAGTCTGGGACCAGTCGCGCTGGCTTCGGCTCCAAGCGACCAGCGCAGGGACTGCGGCGAGCGCGCCCTGGAAGGCCATGGTCATGCCGTTGCCGGTAAAGGGCGGGATCATCACGGCGGCATCGCCGATGCGGAGGCGCTGGTCTGGGGCCATCTGCCAGCCGAGTGAAAAATGAGTGACTCCCTTCAACGATCCGCGATCACAGGTGGCGGCTTCGAGTCGCTGGGCGAGATGGGCCAGCCCGATTTGCCGCACTGCGGTGGTGAGGGCGGAGGCGTCCGGGGAGTCGGCACTGAGTGGGGTGCTGCGCTGGAAAAGGCCACAGACGTTGACGCGTCCGTTTTCAATCCGGGTCAGCCCGACGTAGCCGCCGTTGGAAAGATGAATTTCGAGATCTGCGGAGATTTCCAACTGCTCAAAGTGTGCCTTCAGGCCGATCCAGTCGCCGTCTTGTTTGACGCGTCCGCTGGCCCAGACGGTGCCTTCTTGGTCCTGGGTGCAGCGCTGGCCGCAAATGAGTTCACCACCCAAGCTTTGGAATTGCTGTGCAAGAGCGAGGTCCAATTGATGGCGGCTGATGCCGTGAGCGGCTTCTGGCAGGGCGTGCTGGAGCAGGGGGCGCTCTCCATCAAACCAGGCGGTGGTGGTGTGCTTAGCGGCGGTGGTGAAGGCTGCTTCTATGCCGAGCGCGTGGAGTTCCTCCGCTCGAATGCCGGACACGAATTCCCCACAGACGCGATGCCGTGGGTAGGTGGTGGCCTCCAGGACCTGCACAGGGACATCTTGGCGACGCAGCGCGATGCCGAGTGAGAGTCCGGCGAGCCCGCCGCCTGCGATGGTCACCCGCCGCGCTGTCATGAGGGAACTGATGTCATGCGATACGCGCCCAGCAGCGTCATCGACGTTGCGTTCTGCCAATCCCCTAGGCCGAGGAGGCAGGGGAGTTCAGCGCCGCTAAATCCGGCGCGGATGCTGGTGATCATGTCGTGCCCGGTGACCCAGTTCAGGTCCGCTAGCCCCGTTAGCAGCACGCCCTGGGCTTCGTGAAGGCGACGCCGGGCGGGCTCGGAGGCAATTAGGCAGCGTGTGGATTTGCGGAGGCACTGGCCGATCCCTGCGAGTGAATCTGCCTGGAAGTGGTGGAGAAAAAGATTCGCGATGACGAGATCCGCACCCTGCCAGTGGGCGGCATCCAAGACATCGCCCTGCCACCAATGCGCGCCCGCAGGCCAATCGATCGGCGGCGGGGCGAGATCGATCGCGTGATAGTGATCTGCGGGGACGACGCCGTCTTTGATCAGGCTGCGAGCGAGGCAGCCATCGCCCGCGCCAAGTTCCATCACCTGCCACCCCGGTTGCCAATGCCGCCGCACCTGCCGCGCAATCCAGCGATGATTCCCCATGATGCCATTGATCAAGCGCAGGTCCGCCCGACTGCGAATCGCGTCCGGGTGATCGGACGGGAGTTCGTCGAGGTATTCGGGGGTGACTTCGCGATTCATGGCTGAGTGCTGAGTGCTGAGTGCTGAGTGCTGAGTGCTGAGTGCTGAGTGCTGAGTGCTGAGTGCTGAGTGCTGAGTGATGGAGTGATGGAGTGATGGAGTGATGGAGTGATGGAGTGATGGAGTGATGGAGTGATGGAGTGATGGAGTGATGGAGTGATGGAGTGATGGAGTGCGGCAGCTCTTCTCACTGATCACTGATTACTTCTCACCGCGCGCCAAGCACCAAGCCCTCACCCCTCCCGCACCCTCCCACGTCCGCGCTTCACTTCAGAGCGTTCGCGCTTGGTCTTGAGGATTTTCTCCTGAAGGCCACGGGGGCGGGGGCGGCTCTGGCGGCGTTTCTTTTCGCGCTCGTTTTGTTCGGCCAATTTGGCTTCTTGTTTTTGGGCCTGGAGGCGGTCGCAGAGTTCGACGCGTGCCCAGTAGCGGTTCTGGGTCTGGCTGCGCTCCTTTTGGCAACGGATCTCGGTGCCAGTGGGCAGATGGCGGAGAACGACGGTGGAGGAGGTCTTGTTGATTTTCTGACCGCCCGCGCCGGTGCCTCGCGTGAAGGTCTCGTCGAGATCTTCATCGCGGATGCCGAGCTTGCGCATTCGTTTCGCCAGCGCATCGTCTATGTCTAGTCCAGCCATGAGGGCCATAGTCGGTCTGACTGAACGCAGGTCAAACGTATCTGTCTTTACCCTGATGAAAACCGAGCACGCAGCCACCCTCCGACATCTCCTCAATCACAAACGTCAGGCGTCTCTGGCGACGGTGGAGGATGGGCAGCCTTATGCTTCCATGGTGGCATTTGTGGCGGAGCCTGAGTGGGATGGCTTCTTGATGCTGTTGAGCGGGCTGAGTCCTCATACCCGCCACCTGCTGGCCCATCCGCGTGCCTCCCTGATGGTCTGTGAGGCGGAGCAGTCAGACACTGAGGATGTGCAGACCCTGCCGCGAGTGTCTCTGCAAGGTCGGGTGGAAAGGGTGGGGCGCGATGATCCTGAGTGGTCAGCAGTGGCGGCGCGGTATTTGCATAAGCTGCCGAATGCAGAGCTGTTTCTGCAGTTGGGCGACTTTGCTTTCTTCCGTCTGGTGCCGGAGAGCGGGCGGTTGGTGGCGGGGTTTGGGCAGACGGTGAATTTATCACCAGAAGTTCTGCGTTCTGCGGCGGCATCCTGAGTGGACAAGGCGGTTGGACGTGCCACTCTGCGATCTCTTGAAACCTTTTCTCAATCTGGCCCAGGCCACAACCGCAGGTGGTGCTGAGCTATCGCTGCACTCCCACGACACGCATTTTTATCTGCGGGCAAATCGGCAGCCGTTAATGGGCACGAATGCTTCGGAGTCGGAGATGGTGCTGGCGAGTCTGGCCTGTGGCAGGCTCCAGGGTATGGCGGGGGCGCGGGTGCTGATCGGTGGGCTGGGGTTTGGCTTTAGCCTGCGTCGCGTGCTGGAACTGGTCCCAGCAGATGCTGTGGTGCATGTGGCGGAATTGGTGCCGGAGGTGGTGGCCTGGAATCGTGAATACCTCGGCGCGGTGAATGGGCAATTGCTGGAGGATGCCCGGGTGGAGGTCTTTGTGCAGGATGTCTTTGAGGTTCTGAAAAAGGGCGCTGCGGCTCCGTATGATGCGATCCTGCTAGATGTGGACAATGGCCCGATCGCGATGGTCGATGGGAAGAATGATCGGCTCTACGACACGCATGGCTTTGCGGTGGTGCGGGCGGCGCTCGCTCCAGGGGCGCTGGTGGCTTATTGGTCGGCCAAGGATGATCGCCCGTTTGTGAAGCGCCTGATCAAGGACGGCTTTGCTGTTGAGACGATCCAGGCCAAGGCGTATGCGCAGGCCAAGAAGGCGACCCATCGGATCTTTGTCGCGAAGCCAGGTGCCGCTGAATAGTCTGGGCGGCTGCTTTGCTGGACTTGACCGGGGGGCGGGATCGTTGGACGGTGGCGGCTTTGAATCATGAGTGATCCCGCTGCTTCTTTCTCTCCCGCCGTCGTCGCCTGCCTGGGGCCGGAGGGTAGCTTTTCGTATCTGCTGACACAGATGCGCTTCCCCGGTGTGCCGGTGCGGCCTTTGGCGAATGTGGGTGAGGTCTTTGACCTGATGGCGGCGGATCCGATGGCGATGGGCATCGTGCCAATCGAGAATTCGTCGGGCGGGTTCATCATCGATACGGTGGATCGCCTGGTCGATGAGCAAACTTCGGTGCGCATCGTGGAGGAGCTGACTCTGAATGTGAAGCTGGCTCTGTTGGGGAAGTTGGGTGCACCGATTGAGGTGATCTATTCCCACGCGATGCCGTTTTTCCATTCGGATGCTTGGTTGCGGGAAAACTATCCTCAGGCGCGGCGGGTCGCGAAGGCCAGCACCGCCATTTCCGCTGCGCTAGCCGCAGAGGAGACTGGAGCGGCGGCGATCGGTCCGCGCCAAAACGCACAGCGTCACGGGCTGGATATCCTTCATTACCCCATCGCTGGCGAGGTGCCAAACATCACGCAGTTTTTCCTGCTTGGGCATGAAGAAAACGCCGCATCCGTGGCCCATGATCGAACGGCGCTGGTGGTTGATCTGCCGGATCGTCCGGGGAGCCTCTGCCGCTTTCTGACTCCGCTGAGTGATGCTGGGGTGAACATGAAGCGCTTGGAATCACGGCCCTTACGCGGGCAGCCGAACAAATACCGCTTTTACATCGAGATTGAGGGTTCCCCCGCGCGGCCTGAGGTAGCGGGTGCCTTGGAAAGCACTCGCGCAGAGGGGGCCAATGTACGCAGTCTCGGCTCGTACTGCAGCGGTCAGGTGTTTGAGTCCTGAAGTCCATCGCAACAATTCCATTGCGCGTGCAGCGGCTGCTGCCATGCTGATGGACAATCGGCTCCCCATGCAATCCCTCACCCGCCTCCTATTCCTCGGCATCGCGCTTGTGTTCTTAACGCAATGCGGATCGTCACCCGATGTCAGTCTCTTGGTCAATCAGCGCCAGGCAGAGATCGCGGCTGAGGCTCCAGGGGATTATTACATTGGCCGTCGGTTTTATATCGAGCGTACTCATTTTTGGGGCTACCTGCGTCGCCCGCAGCAAGACTGGCAGTCGTCAAAATTGGTGATCTTTAATGAGGCAAAAATGCGCGCACCGGATCGCCTGCCCGAGATGCCGACGGGAACGGAGATGGCTTACGGCTATGATCACAATCGCGAGTATCGCATCTGGGGCCGCTTCACAGGTCGCAAGATTTATGATCCGAACAGTGATCTGGTGCTACCGGAGTTCGAATTGCAACGCGCAGAAATCAAGAACCAGTCCCCAGGCTGGCTCTTCACGCCCAAGGAGCGTTTTAACGGCTATCAACTGCTGCGAGTAGAACCTGAGGCGACACCGTAACGCGACCAGGGGGCGTGCTCAGTTCTTTGAAGGTCGCTTGATCCAGCGCCTAGCGATGGCCCAGAGGACAATCGGGACGATGGCGCTGAGGGCGATGGCCAGGCCGGGGCGATCTTGGCCGAGCGCGCCGATGGCGGCAAAGGCAAATCCGAGCGGCACGGACCCGCAGACGAGTGCGCCGAGGTAGGTACGCCATGGCATACGCACCAGTCCGGCGAGGCAACTGACGGCCTCGGGCAACACAGGGGTCCAGCGGGAAAGTGCGACGAGCCAGCCGCCTTTTTTGGCGAAGAGTTCTTCCCCACGCTGTAGGCCATCTGCCCCGGCAATCCAATGGGCTGCGGGTCTGCCAAAGGCGCGGCAGAGGCCATAGGCGACCATGCCGGAGGTGATCGATCCCCCGGTGCTGATCAGCCCGCCCCACCACCAGCCGTAGGTCAGGCCAAGGGCGGACATGACGACAGTGCTGGGAATGGGGAGAACAATATCCCCAACGAGCAGTCCAACCCCGGCGATCCAGCCCCAGGGCCCCCACTGGGATAGCCACTGGCGCGTGCCGTCAAGGCTCAGGGCGGCATCGAACAGTTCGCCCCAAATGAGGAAGGGGATGATGACGACAGCCAAGAGGACGCCGATGAGCGCGGCAAGATGCCAGCCAGGGCGTGGGGGCTTATCCATGCAGGAGGCGCTCTTTGAGTTCGCGAACGGTTGTTTGCACATTGGCTGCTTGGAGGAAGGCCGAGACGACGACGACCCGCTGCGCCCCAGCTGCGAGCACCTCATCCATTCGTGCCGGATTGACGCCGCCGATGCAGTAGATGGGCAACTGAACGAGTCTGTGCACCTCTTGGATGTCTTGGATGCCGATGGGCACATAGTCGGGCTTGGTGCCAGTGGCGTAGAGCGGGCCAAAGCCGATGTAGTCTGCGCCCTCCGCCTGGGCAGCGATTGCCTGGGCGAGCGAGTGCGTGGACTTTCCCACAAAACAATCGCGGTCCACGATGGATCGTGCATGGGCGATGGCATCGTCATCCTGCCCGACGTGGACGCCTTCACTACCGACGGACGCGGCGACTTGGGGGTGATCGTTGATGACCAGGGGGACGCCCATGGCGCGGGTGATGGGCAGCATTTGCAGGGCCAGTTCCTCCACATCCACGGCAGGCATCTTCTTGGCGCGCAGTTGCAAGATATCGACGCCACCTTCGCAAAGCGCGCGGGTCATGGCGGGCACATTTTCGGGCGGGCAGTAGCCAAGATCGACGATGCCGTAAAGACGGGCGTTTATGAGTGCGGTAAGCATTGGGTCGGATTAGATTTCGACAGCTCTTGGCCGCTGACTGCGCACCGCCTCCGCATAGCGGACCCCGCAGGCTAGCCCGCGATAGCGAGCCAGTGCTGCCTTAGTTTCCATGGCGGCGTCTGGTGGGGCGTCAGGATCATAGGGCTGATTGCGGACAAAGGCCATGAGGCGGCCTAGCCATTCGCGGGCGGATTCCCAGTCAGCGGTCACATCCACATAGGTGTCGGGTTCGAAACCGATGGTGTGCCCAGGGCCGTTGTCATACCAGAAGACACGCGATGGGACTTTGGCTGTTTCCACCCCGAGCAGTCGCGCTGGCTGGTGGATAGCCGCGTGGCAGATGGCGCTGGCGGCTTCGTGGTCAGGATGGCGGTCGCGATCCCACAGCATGAAGGCGGTGTCAGGTTGTACTTCTGCGACGACTTCGGCGACGGCGCGTTTGGTCTCGAGAGTGGGTTCAAAGCCCATGCTGGAGTAATTCAAGAAGCGCATCTCGATGCCGCGCTGCTTGGCCAGTTCGATGGAAAGCTCCCGCAACTGCTGGTCGCGACCTTTGACGGGTGGCCAGTTTTTGTAGTCGCCGATGAGGCTGAGGATGACCACACGCTGATGTTTCCGTACGGCTTGCAGGAGGATGCCGGGGATGCCAAAGGGGCAGTCGTCGTAGTGGGCGCCGAGGGCGAGGATGGTGCGGTTCATGATTCGATTTAGCCGAGGTGCATGGGATCCACATCCCAGACGAGTGTTACGCCCTGTGGCATCTCGGTCTGGCGGGCGGTCTTTAAAATGTGGCGGCTCAGGGGGCGGATCTTCGCAGATCTGAGCAGCAATTGGAAGCGGTATTGCCCATGGGCTTTCTCCAGGGGGGATGGCATGGGCTCGCCCATGACGGTGCCGGGCGGTAGGTCTTGCTTTAGCCTGCGGGCCAACGTTTGCAGGGCAAATTCGGCACGCGTCTGATGCGCGCCCCGGCAGGTGATGAGAACGACGTGGGTGAACGGGGGATACTGGAAGGCCTGGCGGTGCTCGATCTCCTGTGCGGCATAGCCGTCATAGTCGTTCTGTCTGGCAAACTGAATCGCGGGGCTGTGCGGAGTGAAGGTCTGGATGAAGACTTCGCCCTTGATTTCGCCACGGCCGGATCGACCTGCCACCTGCACCAACAGCTGGAAAGTCCGCTCTGCGGCGCGGAAGTCAGGGAGATTGAGCGCGAGATCGGCATTGAGGACGCCGACGAGGGTGACGTTGGGGAAATCCAGCCCTTTGGCGATCATCTGGGTGCCGATCAGGATATCGAGCTTCTGCGCGCGGAAATCGCGGAGCGTATCCCGCAATTGGTTCTTGCGCTGCATGGTGTCCGTATCAACTCGGGCGATGCGGGCTGTGGGGAAAACTTCCCGCACCAGCGCCTCTGCCCGCTCTGTGCCAAAGCCGGCGAACTTGATGGCGGGATCATTGCAGGCGGGACATTTTTTGGGCGGCACGCGCTGAGCACCACAGATGTGGCAGACAAGTCGATTGTCCTTTTTATGCAGGGTCATTGGGACGCTGCATTCGTGGCAGACGACGGCCTCTCCACACGCGGTGCAGGTGAGGGAGGTGTTGAATCCGCGGCGGTTGAGAAAAAGGATGGTCTGCTCTCGCTTCTCCAATCGGGATGTGATCGCGGTGCGGAGTCGCATGGAGAGGATGCCTGCGTCTTTGGCGGCGACGCCAGTGCCTTTGCGGCGTTCGAGGCGGAGATCGACGACGCGGATGAGCGGCAGACTTTTGCCATCGGTGCGGCGGAGCATCCGGACGATGGTGTACTTTCCGGTCAGGGTGTTTTCAAAAGACTCGAGGCTGGGAGTAGCGCTGCCCAGCACGACGACGCAGGCCTCCAATTTCCCCCGCACGACGGCGAGGTCTCGGGCGTGATAGCGGGGGTTTTCCTCCTGCTTGTAAGAGGGTTCGTGCTCTTCATCGACGATGATGATGCCGAGATTCTCCAGCGGGGCAAAAATCGCGCTCCGGGCTCCGATGACGATATCGGCGCGGCCTTCGTGTATCTTAAACCATTCGTCGTGTCGCTCCCCATCACTGAGGTGGCTGTGCAGAATGGCGATGCGGTCTTTGCGCGCAGAGAATCGGGCCTTGAATCGCTCAATGGTCTGGGGCGTCAGGCTGATTTCTGGGACCAAAACGAGCGCAGTCTTTCCGGCTTCGAGGACGCGGGCGATGGACTGTAGATAGACCTCGGTCTTGCCACTGCCCGTGACGCCATGGAGGAGGACGGGCTTCGCTGCGTCTGGGGCGTCTAGTGCGGCACCGATCACGGCCATGCAGGCTTCTTGTTCTTCGGTGAGGCTGAGCGCCTGGGTGGGGAGGAATTCCTCGTTCTCAAAGGGATCGCGCTCGACACGGACAGAGGCGCGGGTGAGCCAGCCTGCGTCAATGAGCGGTGGCACGATCTGGGCGGCGCGGGGGAGATCTCGCCGCAGGTCGCTGAGCGCGGCGTTGCCGCCCATCGAGATGATTTTTTCCAGCAGTCGAGCCTGCATCGGGGCGCGCTTGCGGAGCTTTTCCAGGGTCTCGAGGTCGGGCTTTTTGACGACTTCAAAATGGCTATCCATGATGAAGGTGCCGGGCTTGTCGCGAACCTGCTGGGGCAACATCGTGCGCAGAACTCCCTGTACGCCTGTGGCATAATAGTCGCTGATCCAGTGGGCCAACTTCACCAACGCAGGGGTGAACATGGGGCGGGCACCGATGAGGGAGTGAATGGGGCGCAAGCGGGATGCGTGAGGCGATGAGTCCAGAATGGCCATCACGACGGCTGGGACGCGCTGTTTTTGCAGCGGCACTTGCACTCGGGAGCCGACGCTGACTTCGCCATGAAAATCGTCGGGCACACTGTAGTCCAGTTCGATGGCGGCGGAGCCTTCAAGCTGCACGCGGACAAAACAACGCGGTGGGGAGGTGCTATCTGGGATTGGTGCCGTCTGTGGCGCGGCTGGGCGTGTCTGTCGCGCCGGGTGCTTAGCTGGGGCGTCCATTCCGGGTAGGAGGTCGGACAGGAGGTCTGGCTCCTGGGCGTCCTGCGGGGAATGGTCTGGGCGTGGCATGTGGGGCAGGGGATGCGATAGCGCGGGAAGTGAATCTTTGCACGTCCCGCATCGTTGGGGGAGGACAAAAAAATGACCCCCTGGTTTGCACCAGGGGGTCAAAGAGATCAGATCGTGACCAGAGTCGCGATTAGAACTTAACGCTGAGGCTCACGCCGCCATAGACTTGGCTTTCTTCGCCAACGTCGTCAAGCGCGTCGATTGGCAGGTTGCCAGCGACGTATGGGGTGAGGGTAGCGCTCTTGGTGAGCTTGATTGGCAGAGCGAGGCTGAGGCCGACTGCAGTGAAGCCATTGCCGACGTTTGCGCCGGAGAGCTGCCATGTGTAGTCAACGCCGTAGCCGACGGAAACGCCAGGAACGAGGGAGATGGAATCGTTGATCTTGATCTCAGTGTTAGCAGCCACTTCGAAATACCAGCCTTCGGCGGTAATGTCGTAGTAGGAACCGACGCCAAGGTTCACAGGACCAGCGGTGGTGGCGAGGGTGATGCCGACTTCATTGGTGTCGTCGAGGATCGCGCTCAGGTCACCCTGGTGCTGGTAGAAACGATAGCCCACGCCGAGGTCAGCTGCGCCGAGGTCGAAGGAGACGCCTGCATTCAGCTCAAGACGCTGATAGGAAATGCCGCCGATGTCAGCACCGCGGTCGTCAGCGCTAACGCCATAGGAGGCACCAGCGATGAGGGTGACGGTGTCAACGAGTGGCACAGTGAAGTTGATGTCGGTGGAGATCCAGTTGTCAGCGAAGTCCACGCCACGGAAGATGAGGCTGGAGTCATAGCCGACGCTGAGGTCAACGCCGAGGGCTTCTTCTGGAGTGCAGCATGGGGCCACAGGAGCTGGGGCCTTGCCACCGCTGGTGCCAGCAGAGGCGGTGATCGCCAGTGCGAGGAAACCAAAGGTCTTGAGCAGGTTGTTCAATTTCATACGGTTGAGTATTTGTTGGTTGGGTTGGTTTGGTTGGTTTGGTTCTTGTTATCCAGCAATTCATTCCTGCGGCTAATGGGGTAATAATTCCCGCAAAGCTAGAGGACCGAATTGCTGTAATTGGCGAGTTTTAGCAGTGCATCTGCAAACTGAAAAGGGATTTTCTGCAAAAAATCGCAAAAATTGGCTCCCCTCCTGCTAAAACAAGGAAGTTTTGGCCTAATTTAGGTCCGAAGAGAGGACTGAATTCGGATTTCGCAGTGCCAGAGTCTGTGCCTGAGAGATCACGCGGGGTGCGCTCGAGTCGAAAAGATAGGCGTGACAACTGGGGCAGGTGACCGCCCGGGCGACGACGATGGAGCCGCATCCCTCGCAGACTTTGTATTGCTCAGGATGACTGGCGATTTTTTCCGCCTGTTTCTGGCGGGAGTCCTTGGGTTCTTCGGGCTTGCTCATGGAGTTGAACTTTCGACAGTAATGACGAACCGGGCGAATTGCAATGGCGGCCTGAGATGAATTTACGGGGCGCGCTTGGCGCTCCCTGAGCGGTCTGGGTATCAAAGATGTGGCCCATTTTCAACATACCCTGGACATCGAGAGCTTTTCTGCTCAATATCCTTGCCGATTTGAATCAATTTGGTAACAAGTCGGAACCCGCCCGGTTATATGAAGTTTACTATCAGCAAGGAATCCTTTCTCGACGCTATCCAGCAGGTGCAGCACGTTGTCAGTGCGCGCACCACGTTGGCCATTTTATCTAACGTTCTACTGCGTGCTAGAGATGGCCATCTGGAACTCACCACCACTGACTTAGATGTTGGCGTCACTTGTGGCGTGCCTGCGGATGTGAAGGAGGCGGGGGCGACGACGTTGCCGGCGCGCCGTCTCGCGACGATTGTCAGGGAACTCCCCGCCGAGGAGGTGGAGGTGTCTGTGGATGAAAAGAACGTGGCCTCCATCCGGAGCGGTCCCAGCTATTTCAAGGTGTTGGGCCTGACGAGTGAGGAGTTCCCGGCGTTACCACACTTTGACGAGGCGCGTGAGTTCAAGCTGGAGCAGTCAGTGCTGAAGGATTGCCTGCGAAAGACTGCTTATGCGATTTCTACCGACGAGACCCGCTACGTGCTGAATGGAATTCTGTTCTCCTTCAAGGACAACAACCTCACGATGGTGGCAACGGATGGCCGCCGTTTGGCAATGGTGGAGCACGAGTTCGAGTTCCCGCAGAGCCACGATTCCGACATCATTGTGCCAACCAAGGCAGTGAATGAGCTGGGCCGCCTGCTGAAGGATCAGGGCGAAGTGACGATCCGGGTCTCCCACAATCAGGTGGGTTTTGATTTGGGTGATAGCCTGCTGATCAGCAAACTTATCGACGGTAACTATCCGAACTATCGCCAGGTCATCCCGACAGAAACCAAGGAGCGTATCCCGATTGAGCGTGAGGCCTTTCTGCGCGCAATTTCCCGCGTTTCGTTGCTGGCCAGTGACAAGTCGAATTCGGTCAAGTTTCAGTTCACGCCCGGCAATGTTGAAATCGTGGCTTCCTCCCCAGACATTGGTGAGGCGCGCGAGACGTTGGCGATCAATTACAAGGGTGTGCCGATCACGATCGCCTTTAACCCCGAGTTCACCATGGCTCCCCTGCGGAATCTTTCCGTCGATGAGATCCACTTGCATCTGATTGACGAAATCAGTCCAGGTGTCCTGCGCAGCGGTTCAACCTTTCTCTATGTGCTCATGCCGATGCGCGTGAACTCCTAGTCAGTCTTTATGTCCAAGTCGTCTCTCTCCCTCTTGTTCGTTTTTGCCAGCTCATGCCTGGTGACGTTGTCGAACTGCGTTCCTTATCGGCCTCCTGGCACCTCTGCCTCACAGCAGGGGGTGTCCCTGGATGCGCCGCCATCCCCCCGGCAGACCCCCACGCGCTACCTTGATCAAGAGTCGGAGGCAAAGCCTGCGCCGACGATTTCACCAGACTCGCCTGCGGAAGTTGGCCCCCCCACGACCGACACTACTGGTGCCGTTGAGGACCCAAAAAAGCCGAAAGACGATGGGACAGCTTCCACGGACAAGCCTACGGGCGAAATGCCTGCTGCTAACGATAAGCCCAAGGCAGAAGACAAACCTGCAACTGATGACAAGAAGCCAAAGTCGGAGGAGCCCGCCAAAGCGGATGCTCCGGCCCCAGGCGCAGCTCAGTTACCCTATGGCGTGCCAGTCCCTGGGCAGAAAGGCTTTGCCTACAGCCCGTATGACAACAAGGAGATGGTGGATGTTCGCGGCATCCCTCCCGGCAAGAAGGTCCGCTGCCCTTACACCGGCAAGATTTTCTTGGTGCCATAGTCGCACGCGCGCTTTCTTCGTTATGGTTCATCATCGCCCTGAGGCGATGATGGCTGCGAGGGGGGGTAGCTGGGCACTGAATGAATACTGACTGGAGATGACGCCTGGACCCGAATCCTCTGAACCGTGTGTGGCAATCTTTGGCCCAGGGCTTTTGGGTGGTTCCTTGGCGTTAGCCCTCCGCGAACGCTCCCCGGCGACTGCGATCCGGGTTTGGGCGCGTCGGGAGGCGGCGGCGAAAAAGGTGCAGGAAGCTGGGATCGCAGATTTTGCCTCCTGTGATGTGGCGGAGGTAACTCGTGGTGCCAGTTTGATCATTTTGGCGACCCCGGTGGAATTCATGCCCGATCTCGCCCGGAGGATCGCGGCGAGTGATTTGCTCACAGGGACGCTGGTCACTGATGTGGGCAGCGTGAAGGGGAGCGTCGTGGCTGCGCTGGAGCCGATTTTTGAGGGGCGGGCGATTTTTCTGGGCAGCCACCCGATGGCGGGTTCGGAGAAGGCTGGGATCGACGAGGCGCGTGCTGATCTTTTCCGCGATGCTGCCTGCATCATCACGCCAAGCGCAGCCAGTCCGCCTGCCGCCGTGGTGCGACTGCGTGCGTTCTGGGCGGGGATCGGATGTCGGGTCATCCAGCGGGAGCCTCGAATCCACGATTGCGAGGTGGCGAGGATTTCCCACCTCCCCCACATGATGGCGGCAGTGACGACGCGGTCGGCCTTGGCGGATCATGAGGGTGCGATTGACTGTGTCGGTAATGGTTTCCGCGATAGCACCCGCGTCGCTGCCGGTGATCCTGCGCTTTGGGCCGGAATTGTGGCGGGGAATCGTGCGGAAATCTTGGCTGCTCTCAAAGATGCGCAGGTGCAATTGGGACAGTTGGTTGAAATCATCGCAAATCTGGACGATGACACCCTCCGCATATTTCTCGCGCAAGCAAAAACCCTGCGCGATGCCGTTCCTGCGGCGACTGTTTCCCCCTCATGGCCACCATCAAAGTAAAAAAACTCAAAAGCATTCCCGCCGAGATTACCGTGCCGGGCGATAAGAGCATCAGCCATCGAGCCGCCATGTTTGCGGGTATGGCCGATGGACGCACCGTGATCGAAGGGTTCCTACCCAGCGAAGACTGCCTCTGCACGGTGAAGGCCATGCAGGCGCTGGGGGCAGAGGTGGAGCCACTGGAGGAACAAGAAGGGGTGGGCCTAGTGAAACTGGCCATCACGGGTAAGGGGCGGCAGCTCCAGCCAGCGAAAGGTGCGATTGATTGCGGGAATTCTGGCACCACGATGCGGTTACTTTCGGGCATTTTGGCGGGGCAGCCCTTTTCCACGACATTGATCGGGGATGAATCGCTTTCGAAGAGACCGATGAAGCGGATCGCTGATCCCCTGTGTGAAATGGGGGCCAAGGTCGAAGGGCAAGGGGATAAGATTTGCGCTCCCTTGACTGTTACAGGAGGGAACCTCCACGCCATCGACTACACGCTGCCAATGGCCAGCGCGCAAGTAAAGAGCGCGGTCCTTTTGGCAGGCATGTTTGCCCCCGGTAAAACAACCGTGGTAGAGCCCGTGGCGACGCGCAATCATACGGAACGGATCATGTCCCATTTTGGGGTCAAGTGGCTGCGCGATGGAGATCGCATCAGTGTTTATGGGGGGCAGACGCCTCGTGCCAAGGACATCGTCGTACCGGGGGACATCTCCAGTGCCGCATTTTGGATGGTGGCCGCTGCGGCGACTCCTGGTGCCCAGATCACAATCAACAATGTGGGCCTCAATGAGACGCGCACGGGCGTCATGACTGTGTTGCTGCGCATGGGGGCGCACATCACGAATTGTGAAACGACACGTGATGGAGAGCCTCGCGGCAATGTCGTTGTCCACGGGGGCGAACTGAATGCCACCGTGATCGGCGGGGCAGAGATCCCGAATGTCATCGATGAACTTCCGATCCTTGCCGTGGCGGGGGCCTTGGCGCGTGGTAGCACTTTGATCAAAGACGCGCGCGAACTCCGGGTGAAGGAGACGGATCGCATTGCCGCAGTGGCGGAGAACCTCCGGCGGATGGGGGTGACGGTGACGGAATTTGAAGATGGGATGGAGATCGAAGGCGGCGCAACGCTCCAGGGCGCGAACATCACGACCTATGGGGATCACCGTATCGCCATGGCATTTGCCATCGCAGGCCTGTATGCCGAAGGGACGACCGTCATTGAAGGATCCGAGTGTATTGGCACCTCTTATCCAGGGTTTGAGCATGATCTTGGTCTCTTCCTCCAGGCCGATGCCGGCGTCAGGCCGATTCATGTCGTTTCGCGTGCCCCCAATCCGAAAGGCTGATCAGAGGTAAGAATCATGGAAGCATCGCCAGTCATCACCATCGATGGGCCTGCCGCCTCTGGCAAAAGCAGTGTCGCGCGTCTTGTCGCACAGCGCCTCGGCTACACCTATGTCAACACTGGCAATATGTATCGTGCCATGACTTGGGCGGTGCAGAATGCTGGCATTGATGTTAGTGATGGGGAGGCGGTACGGCATCAGGCCGGGGCTGTGCACCTGGAATCCCCCGTTTCCGAGGGGCAAACTCTCGTTCGCATTAATGGGCGAGTGCTGACGGCAGAAGATTTGAATGCAGACGCCGTCAATCGTGCGGTCTCGTTCGTGGCGCGCGTGCCAGAGGTCCGTGATTTGTTGGTCGCCGCTCAACGCGATCTCGTCAAGTTAGGGCCGTTGGTCATGGAAGGCCGGGACATTGGCTCCGTCGTTTTTCCCGAGAGCCGCTTCAAATTCTACATTGATGCTTCCGAAGAGGTCCGCTCCGCTAGGCGCCAGGCCCAGGGACAGGCAGATCAGGTCGCGGAGCGTGATCGCATGGATTCGACGCGGAAGACATCGCCACTGGTGGTCCCTGCGGGGGCGGTGACGATTGATAACTCCCTCATCACCCTCGATCAGGCAGTGGACCAGGTCATTGCGCTGCTGGGGGAGATGGGGATCGATCCCGCGGTGCAGTAAGTTTTCCTCACAAGCATGGCCACTGTCCCTCTCACCTACACCGTCGCCCACCGCGTGTTTCACGAGTTGGCGCGCGGGTTCTTTGATTTTCGGATCGTCGGGGCAGAGCGGCTAAATTTTGCGGGCCCAGCGCTGGTTTGTTGCAATCACGCCAGTTTCCTTGATCCACCCTTTATCGGGCAGGCCTTCCCCATGCCGATTCACTTCTTTGCCCGGAAGACTCTTTTTGATAACCCAGTGCTAGGGTGGTTGCTGCGGCGCTGGCAGGTGATCCCGATTGATCGCGATAAACCGGATGCGGCAAGCCTGAAGACTACCATCCGCATGTTGAAGCAGGGTGAAAAAGTGCTGATGTTTCCCGAGGGGACACGGTGCACCGATGGCCAACTGCTGCCAGCGAGAGCGGGGGTCGGGTTGTTCATTGCGAAATCGAAGGCCCCCGTGCTGCCCGTGCGAATGTTCGGCACCTTTGAGGCCTACCCGAAAGGCGCGAAAGTGCCGATGCCAGCCACTGTCACCCTAGTCGTAGGCGAACTCTGGCAGCCCGATCTTTCCGGTGCCGAGGACAAGGAAGGGCGGGACTTTTACCAGGATCTAGCGGACGAAGTGATGCGCCGCATCGCAGCGCTGGCTCCCTAGCCTGCCAGCACCTTGAGTGCATTGCGCAGCAGGGCGAGACCTGCGTCTTGGCTCTTCTCTGGGTGAAATTGAACTGCCATCAGGTTCTCCCTCGCGATGCCTGCGGCAAAAGAGACGCCATAGTCGGTGGTGCAGAGCACCTCGCTCTGGTCCTCTACATCAGGGTAATAGGAGTGCACAAAGTAGAGGTGCGTGGGGTTTGGCAGTCCGTCCCACCAGGGGGAAAACTTCTCTGCCCAGTTCACACGGTTCCACCCCATGTGGGGAATTTTCAGATGATCGGCCGTGGGGTCAAACTTCCGCACCCGTCCTTTGGCGGCGCAGAGTCCTTCGACGCCGGGGCTCTCTTCGCTGGATTCAAACAAAAGTTGGTAACCCAGGCAAATGCCCAGATACGGACGCTTTTCGTGCAGCCACTGTTTGAGCGGTGCCCACAGCTCACGCTCCTTTAGGATGCGGACGCTATCGCCAAAGGCACCTTGGCCTGGAAACACCAGCACATCGATGCCCTCAAAGTCATCGGGCTTTGAGACCAACGATGCATGTGCGCCGACGGTCTCAAAGGCATTCAGTACGCTGCGCAGATTGCCTGCGCCGTAGTCCAGCACTCCCAATTTCATTCCACTCATGAGGTTAGAGAACGTCCTTCGTGCTGGGCACACCCGTCACGCGTGGGTCATGGCGGGTGGCCATGTCCAAGGCGCGGGCCAGCCCCTTAAAGATCGCCTCGGCCATGTGGTGGGCGTCTTTGCCGCGGATGATGTCCACGTGGGCGTTTGCCAGCAAGGCCCCGGCAAAGGCGCGCAGGAACTCTTCCACCAGTTGATAGCTGAAACGGCCGCCAATGGCTTCCACGCGATCCGGTGCCTCATACACGAGCAATGCGCGTCCGCTCAGGTCGAGGGCCACGCGGGCAAGGGTCTCATCCATCGGCAGCAGGCACCAGCCGTAGCGGACGATGCCCGCTTTGTTGCCGAGCGCTTCGCGGAAGCATTGGCCGAGGACGATGCCAGTGTCTTCCACCGTGTGGTGATAGTCCACCTCGATATCACCCACGGCTTTGACGTTCAGATCAAAGAGTCCATGCTTAGAAAACAGCGTCAGCATGTGGTCGAAGAACGGCACCCCAGTGTCGATCTGCGATTTACCCGTCCCATCGACGTTGAGTTCGATGGAAATATCTGTCTCCGCTGTTTTGCGGTGCACCTTCGCGCTGCGCTTGCTGTCCATCCCTCAATAAAGCGGGAAAAACGGCCTCCGGCAAACTGGACTTTGAAGTTTTGAAGAGGAATTACGCGAAGAGGTGCGTCAGCGGTTGGCCCTTGTCCGCGACCGTGAAGGGCCGCTTGCTGGGGCTGTAGATGACTTGATCCATCGGCAGACCCAATGCATACCCAATGGTCGCATTCAGGTCGGGAGGGCTAACTTTGTCAGCCGCGATGCCCGCGCCATCTTCCGTCGTGGCACCATATTTCTGCCCGCCCTTGATCCCGCCGCCCATCAGAACGGAAGAAAAGATCGGGTAATGGTCACGGCCCTGGTTCTGATTGATCTTGGGTGTCCGTCCGAATTCTGAGGTCACCAGGATCATCGTGCTATCGAGCAGACCACGGCGTTCCAGGTCATTCACGAGTGCAGACAGAGCGACGTCCAGCGTGTCACAAAGGCGCGGCGTGTTGATGAAGTTGGCCACGTGGGTATCCCAACTGCCGAAAGCAACCTCAATGAAACGAACGCCGTGTTCGACCAGCCTGCGTGCCAGTAGGCAGCCCTGACCAAAGCTATCCTTACCGTAGGCTTGGCGGATCGCCTCGGGTTCCTGTGTCAGATCGAAGGCGGCCAGATCCTCGCTGCGCATCAATCGGACGGCATCGTCGTACATGTCCGCATAGGCTTTCACGCCGCGGGTCGCGTGTGCGGCCTGGAATTCTGCATCCATGATGTCTGCGACTTCGCGACGCATCCCAAAGCGCTGGTCCGTGACACCGCGTTGCGGTTTGACGTTCTGAAGTCCCGCCTCTGGATTGTTGACCATCAAGGGGCCGTGGCGTTTGGCAAAGAAACCTGCGCCTGGATGGCGGCTGTCATTGCCGACATAGACATAGGCAGGCAGGGCTGGATTGCCCGCGCCCTGGAAGTAGCTGAGCCATGCGCCCAGCCCAGGGTGCTTGATGGTGCTGCGCAGGCCAAAACTGGTGTGCATGAAGTAGTTGGCCTGTTCGTGCGCCGCCGTATTCGTCGCCATGGAATTGATGACGCAGGCGTGGTGCATGAATTTTGCGGTGCGTGGCAGATACTCGCTGACCATCACGCCATCGGCGGAGGTCGGGATGGCCTTGGTCGCCCCCATGACCTCTTTGTTCTTGGGCTTCGGATCCCAGGTGTCCAGATGGCTCTGCCCACCCGTCATGTAGAGCATGATGACGTTGCGTGCCGTCGGCACCTGCTTGGCGGTGGCGGAGCCCTCACCGGCGGCGAAGACTTTTCCGCTGAACATTTGTTCCGTCACGGGTAGGAGTCCCACGCCCAACATGGATTGCGCCGTCCGGGCTAGGAAACTGCGGCGATCAAGTTCATTGGCTTTGCGAAAGGTCGTATTCATAGCGAGATCAGGTTTGAAGTGTTTTTCAGGTGAGAAGGTTCGCGGAACTATTCGATAAACAGGAAGCGTTGGGTGCTGATGGCACCGAGGATCATGTCCTCAAATGTCGTGTTGCCAGTGCCTGCGGTTTCCAGCAGTTCAAAGAGTGCGGCCTGCTCTTTCGCCGTTGGTTTGGCGGAAAAGAGGCTGAGGTAGAGAGTATTGATTTTATCCTCCGGCGATTGGCATTTGCGGAGATTCATGGCCAATTCTGACCATCCACCGGATAGCTGGGCAACGAGGGAGCTGTTCATCATCGCCAGCGCTTGGGGCACGGAGGCCTCGTCGTTGGCATTCTCAATGATGTCACGATCCGACTGACCGAACTCGCGGAGGAAGTGGCCGCGGGGGGCAGGGGAGGGGAGCTCTGCGGCGCGGCACCATGTCTGGTGAAGCGTCTTGCGGTAGTTGGTGTAGCTCTTTAGCGACTTGTCATCTTTGGGTTTGATGCCGACGAGGACCGCGTCTGCCTGGATCTGCTTCATGTCTGCATCGCTCAGCGGCATGTCACGCGCATCCACGCGGGAGTCATCCATCATGTTCATCATGGCCATCTCCATATCACCACCATCGGCAGCTTCAGCCAGGGCCTTCTGCACTTCTTGGTTGCCAGACTTTTTGGCGGCTTCATAGAAGCACTTGGAAACGGTCTGGCGCAGGACGGTCTGGCTCTGGTTGAGGCGACGCTGGATGTCTTTGACGCGTTCTTTGTCATCCTTGGCACGGGCCTCTTCCAGTTCGACGCGGAGTTTATCGAATTCTTTGTTTTGCTCGCGCATCAGCACGGCCACCTGCTTCGCTGCTTCGAGAATGAGCGGTGCCTCTGTCTTCTTCAGGAGTTCGGCCAGTTGATTGCGTTTTTCGAGGTCGCGGATTTCCCGCTCGCGGCTGGACCAGTTAGGCTGATCTGGATCTGGGCTGACGAGGGTCACCAGTGAGTCCCAGATTTGTTCGGAGCTCATTCTGCGGAAGACTGGGCCCTGGAAGTAGTAGGGTTCTGCGGCATTCACTTCTTCCCTTGTGGCGGTGCGCGAGAAGGCCTGTGTGTTGAGCAGCACCTTCAGGTAGGCCTTCATATCGTAGTTCACGCTGCGCATGGTCTGTTCCAGGAACTTCATGAGCTCTGGATTGGATGCGACAGAGCTGTCCATCAACTCGTCCACAGGCTCAATGAGGCCCAGGCCAAATACCTTCTTCCATAGGCGGTTCGCGATGACGTTGGTAAAGCGTGGGTTCTCTGGCGAGGTCAACCATTTGGCGAACTCTTGGATCGGGTTGGCCTCTTTTTGGAGGGCGACAGGTTTTCCAAACATCACTGCTGCCTGGGCGACATCTTTTGGCTTGGCATCGCTGTATTTGTAATCATGCGGCAGGCGGAGCGAGGCCTTGTTCTGGGTGACGATGGTGTCGCGCAGGGAACGGGTCGCCTCGGTGATGGCGCGGCGCATGAGGTCGCGGGTGTCTGCATCCAACGATTTGTCCCTGGTCATCATCTTTTGGGCTTCAGTGATGCTGTCAGATTGGAAGCTGCCCCCGGACATGTTGTGGGTAAAGGCTGCCATCTGGTAGAAGTCCTTCTGGCGCCATTTGTCGAATGGGTGATCGTGGCACTGGGCGCACTCCATCCTGGTCCCCAGGAAGATGCGGGTCGTGTTGGAGAGGTTATCCAGCGGCATGCCGCGATCCCGCATGTAGTAACCGATGGCACCGGTATCAAAGCAGGACCCTTCCGCAGAAATGAGTTCGCGCGTCAGTTGGTCAAAGTGCTTGTTCTCCCGCAAGGCCTGCCGGAGGTAGTTCATGTAGCTTTGCGCTGTGGTGCTGCCGCCCACTCCCTGGCTCTGCGCGCGGAGGACGTCTGCCCAGTAGTTGACGAAGTGGTGCACGTAGCCGTCGGAGGATAGTAACTTGTCCACCAGCTTGCTGCGCTTATCCGGGGCCTGCCAAGTCAGGAAAGCCTGGGTTTCCTCCAGGGTGGGAATACGGCCCACGACCGTCAAATAGGCGCGGCGTAGGAAGACCTCATCCCCCACCAAGGGGTTGGGCGTGATTTTGTGCTTGGCCCAGCCGACCGCGAGGAGTTCATCCACCTTTTTGGTCGCAGCCGCCAGGTCAGGGTTTTTGGCGTGAAGAGAGCCGGTCATCCCAATGATGACGGCGATGACGGGAAGCAAGAGATTCGCTTTCATGGGGACACAAACGGTCCTCCCCATAAAACCATGTCAATCCTGCGGATGCTTCGCAATCCGCGCGCATTCAACGCCAAGTTTGGCGTGTCGCACGTGCATTGAATGGGCCGCTTTGGCCCGAAAAATCGAATAATGCGCGCTTCAGCCCTACATCACGGCGTTGACGTTGTGGCGGAGATAATGAAGAAGACCATCCTCTCTGGCGTGCTGTTGAGCCGCACAGCCAGTTCTTGGTCCATGGTGACTCCTGGGGCGGATGGGCCAGTGCTGCCAGAACTCTTTTTCTCCTGCCAAAGCTCGTGATTGGGAGTGGCTAGACCGCCGATGATGACGCTTTCCCCGGTTTTGATGACCATCGAACTGGTGAACTTGGCGGTATGAAAGATTGGCTGGTCGATCTTGTTGTCCGTGAGGTTGATCGCCACGGGAGTGCCAATGATGTCTCTGCCTGTTGTTCTAATGGGGCTGCCGTAGTTGACGAACCCTTCTAGAACCGTGACTTCTGGAGCGATATCGACCTGAATCATTCCGGGTGAAAGCTGTTTGGCTTCGAATTCGGCGCGTACGCCGATGGGGCGCATCTCAAAGGCTGTGGGCGTGGTGGGTGTGACGGGAAATGCACCTGGTGCTTCGCGGTCAGCCTCTGGCTTTGCTGCGACGTTCGTTAGTTCCGGAGGATCAAACTCGGTCGGGTAGATGAACTCTCGGACCATCTCGATGCTTGATCTCTGGCCACTGCGGAAGGTTGATGATGGCATCCCTTGCAGGCTGGCACCGGGGATTGCTTTGAGGTGAGCGAGCAGTTCTTCCGTTGCCTTTTGGGTGAGGGTGGTTTGCCGCAGGGTGCCTCCTTTGTCGAACACCAACCCAAGCGATTCCGTTGGCCAGGTCATGGGGAGCTGAATGACCTGCATGTCGATCCGAACCATCGGGTCGGTCACCAGGGTGCTCAAATACTTGGCAACTTGATCTTGAATGTCTGCCGGACCCGTCACGATGAGAGTCCGTTCGTCCTTCAGACGAACGACTTCGTTGTCCTCACTGATGGTAGATAGTGGAATCCCCGCCTCCACCAGATGGGTGCGGATTCGGATGGTGGCGGCGGTTAGTTCGGTTGGGGCTGAGGATGGCTGGGGCAGGCGCGGCTGCTTTGGGGCGGGTGCGAATGGATCGGTCGGTGGGGCTGGCGGTGTCCGCTTCTCAAGCCCTTCGGTCAGCTTTTGCCATTGGATATCGGTTAGGAAGTAGATGCGCTGCGCGGTGTCTCCGGTCGGAGATTGAGTGGCAGCAGTTCCGCTGGATCCGGGGCGGCAGGCGGAGAGGCCTCCCACAACGACGGTCAAAGCAATGGCGAAAATCGCGGTCACTAAGCAGTGACTGGATGTGCAGGCGCTGCGGTCGCGGGAGGTATCAAGCACGGCCGCAAGTCTGGCTTTCACCGCGGTTTTGTCTCCCTCTGCCATGCAGAGGGCGAGCGGCAGTATCGGGCGGGCACCATGGCTGCACGCGCCGATCGCATCCAAGAGGTCTTCTGCAAACGTGACGGGGTCCTGCCCGCCCCGCTGTAGGGCGAGATCGTCACAGGCGGTCTCGCGTTCTGTGGCGAAAATGCGTAGCATGGCCCAGACACCGGGGTGGAACCACAGGAGCATCGCTGACAGATGCACCGCAAGCGTCCACCACGTGTCATGACGCGAAACGTGGGCCAGTTCATGCCGCAATACGAGTACCACGCGAGCTTGCGGCCATTCTGTCGATTCGCTGGGTAGGAGGATGTTGGTGCCGATTAACCCCCAAGTCATGGGCACTCTGCTTTCTTTGGCAGTCAGAAGACGGATGCGTTCCGGGTTCAGCCCTGCCTCCCCAGCCAGCTTGGTGAGCTCATTGACCAAGAAGGGATCTTTTGTTTGCTGCGCCTTTGCAGCCATTCGACGAAGTCGCGCAGCGGAGATGAGAAATGCGATGCTGACTCCGCCAATTCCCATCAGCCACGTCGCGATAAACCACTGAGATGCCGTCCAGTGGGCGGCTGGAGCTGGCACACGATCTTGGGTGTGTAGCTGAATCGGGGCACTGTTGGTTTTGGTAATGGTGGCGGGTGGTGTGGCGGGAAGCTCCCACTTTGCTTCCACAGCAGGGGGCGGTGTGGCCACTTGGATGAGTCTCCAGTCAGGAAATAGGATCGAAACAAGCATCACGCCTGGGACTGCGGCGATGGTCGCGCCAGCGATCAAGCACCGCTGAGCGGCCGAGTTGCGACGGTAAACTTTTAGCACCAACCACGCGAGCCCGAGGATGGCGGTAACTTGCAGGGAAACGTCCGCTAGCCAAGCGGGGAGTTGTTGAGGCAGGGATGGATGCATGGTGTTGGCTAATTGGGTTTGGATTGGGACGCTGCACCCGTCTTTGCGCGCGCCTCTTCGACAAAGGCCGCAAGTTCATGGATCTCTTTTTCGGTGAGTCTGGCGTGGGGATCGCTGAGATAGCTGGCGACTGCACGTGAGAGTGAGCCCTCAAAAAACGTGCGGACCACTCGAGTGAGGTTGAATCGTCCCACTTTTTGTCGTGACTGAACCGGGCGATAGATAAACTCCCTGCCGTCTTTGTGATGCGTGAGGTGGCCTTTGTCCTCCAAGATGGTCAGCAATGATCGCAATGCTGCGCGTGTTGGTGGGTCCACTAGGGCATCCAAAACTTGGGTGAGCGTAGCCTCCCCGCGCTCGAAGACGATGTCCATGATTTCACGCTCACGGGAGCTGAGGCGAATAATTTTCTTCATGGGTTGAAATTTCAGCCTTTTTGCCCCGAAATGTCAAAACAAAAAAGGTGGAATTTTCAACCTTTAACCGATCATGATCCTATTCGCCTTTTTTTTGCTGGGGCGATTTGTAGTCGCGTTGTTTGGCGCGGATGGCGTCGATGTCCCAGTTGGTCATGCGTGCGAGCGTCTGGGCTTCTGCTTCGCGGCGTTTGGGTAAGGTGACGTTAAAGTAGGTTTTGCGGGCTTCGGTGTCGGCTTTACCTGTCCACGGGTGGCGCATCACGTAGCGGCCCTGGAGGTTTTCGTGGTCTCCGGTTTCTTGGAAGACCAGATCTTCGGGGAAATGTTCGCGGTCATAGCGGACGTGGAGGCGGGTGATGCAAACTTCGCCTTCTTGGGGGCGCTGCTCGTTTTCGCCCTTCAGCCAATCGACGCCGAGTGCTCGCAGTTCGATATTCGGGATGGGGTCGCTGCTGCACGGATCGCACCAGCCCATGTCCCAGAAATATTCGATGAAGACAGAACTCATTTTTTCGATCTCGACGGCGCGGGCAAACATCGCGCGGTAGAAGTCGCCAAACTCATTCTTTACGTAGGGTGGGATATCGAGATTCGTGGGCAGGCGGACGGTGCGGTAATTGGTGCTCTCCAGGCGACCCTGGCGGGTCAGGGCATAGATGATGAGGTCCTGTGGTCCTTTGGCATTCACTGTGCCGAGGCGGATCGGGAGCATGAACTTTTTGGAGTTAAAGCTAACCCGCAGCGGTCGCAACCAGGTGCGCCCTTGTTTGGCCTGACGCTCAAGATTGACCTTGGCGACAAAGAACTTCATGTCTTGGGCAATGTAGCTCTGGATCACGTCCGTGGCACCCTCGGGGATTTTGTAACCTTCTCCGTTCAGCCAAGTGATCAGGCCGTTGCTCTGTTCTGCGGCCAGCACCATGATGTCGTATTCTCCTTTGGAGAACTCTCGCTTGATGGTCACGCCGAGGGCTTTGGTGCCGTCTTGACGGGTCATCTTACGCCGGGCTCCTGGCGCGGACATGTCGACCATTGGTGTAGCTGGGTATAGTCTTTGTTCCGGATCAGAATCCCAGTATTCCACCAGTCTAGGTGCGGTGTAGGCGTCCAGGTGGTCGATGATGGCTTTTTCCATGACATCGACATCGTCTTTTTCGATCACCGTGGGCACGGGAATCACGAGGGCGAACTCTTTGGGGTCGCCTTGATAGTCGTTGGCCATGGTCAGCTGAGTGCGCTTGCCATCGCGCACGAGGACAACTTGGGAGGACTCGTTGTAGAGTTTGCTATCGGCCTTGGCGACGTAAAAGCCGCAAAAAGCACCGGCATCGGAAGCGATAGCGAGCGCTGCTACGATGGGCAATAGGAGGGATGTTTTCATGCGATGGAGGGATTTGAGGTGGGAGTGAACTTGGGCCACGAATAGGCAGGGCCAGGCAGGAGACGGTCGATCACGGGAACGAATGGCGACAGAGCGGCGAGCGCCCACAGTGGGCCATTGGTGCCGTATTGGAGAAACTGCCACCACCAGCCGCCGATGGCGACGAGTGCGGCGAAGAGGAATCGACCAGTGCGGGAATCGGGTGTGGTCTTGGGATCTGAAATCATGAAGAAGGTGAACAGAAGGAGCGCGCCATTTTGCAGACGATGCAGCGGGATGGTCAGCGGCTCATGGACCCACCAGGACCTGCCAAGTAACAGCAGCGCCCAGCAGAAAAGGAATCCGAGAGCGACGTCCCAGCGTCCGGCACGCATCACAACCAATCCCCCCACACAGGCCAGCAGCAGTGCAAAAAAGGCCACGCTGCCCCATTGCCCTGGCGAGACCCAGACGCTACCATCACTGACCAGTAAGAGAACGATGAGCGCCAGATTCGTCGGATTGAAGAGGTGTTTGCCACCCAGGCGAATCAAAAACTTACTGCTGACCGCGATGGTAGCTCCGGCGAGACACCAACCGATTTCTCGGGTGCGGCAGAGTAGGCAAAGGGAGAGGCCCGAAATCAAGGCGCTGCGCCATTCCCACGGCAACCCGTTCCAGCGGGAGAAGAGCCACTGAACGACCAGTGCCCCACCCACCGAAGCCGCCGCCTGCAACGGGACCACCTCAAAGTCCAGCGCGACGATGCCATAGACCAGCAAGCTGGTTAGCACTGCGATTTGGTAATAACGTGGGTCTTGCACGATCTCGGAAAGGTGTGCTTCCATGAAACCACGATTCCACCGCAGGTGTCAATCCGTCCCATCGTAACTCGAATGTAAATTCACTCCTCCACAAATAGCAGCCGTAGGCTGTTCAGGCAGACGACGACGGTACTGCCTTCGTGGGTGAGGACGCCAATCGTTAGGGGCACGATGCCGAAGAGGGAGGCGATGGCCATCACAATGACGGCCCCCAACGAGATGGCGATGTTTTGCTTGATGATGCGTCGCGCGATGGCGCTGATCTTGCGGGCGGAGAGGAGCTTTTCGATCTTGTCCTGCATCAGCACCACATCGCTCTGCTCCAGGGCCGCATCGCTGCCGCGGGCACCCATGGCGACGGATACGTAGGCCGCAGCGAGACTCGGGGCGTCGTTCACTCCATCGCCGACCATGGCGACCTTGTGGCCTTGCTCTGTGAGCTCTTTGATGGCGGCGACTTTGTCTTCTGGATGCAATCCGGCGCGCACTTCCGCGATGCCGAGTTCCGTCGCGACCTGGGCAGCGGCGGCCCGGCGGTCGCCCGTGAGCATGATGGTGCGTACGTTTTCTGAGGCGAGCTTTTCCAAAACGGCACGACTGCCACTGCGGATTTCGTCTTGGAGGAGGATGCGGCCGAGCAGTTGCTCGTGCACGACCCACACCTCGGTGCTGCCGAGAGGGGCGTCGGGAACTTTTTCCAACCACGCACCCAGCGGGCTAGAGGCGACGAGTTCTCTGCGGCCGACGTAGCTGACGCCATCGCCCGATTTGCCGCGCAGTCCTTGGCCAGCGATGGACTGGAATTCGGCCAACTTTTCTGCCGTGAGGCCCTTGCCTTCGCCATGATGACTGATGGCGCGGGCAATGGGGTGATTGGAGTTGGCCTCCAAATTGATCGCAATCTGGAGCACACGAGTTTCTTGGCCGGGAGGGAAGCTTTCGACGGCAGACACTTTCATCTCCCCTGCGGTAAGTGTGCCAGTCTTGTCCATGGCGACGATGTCGATTTCTGCGAGCTTCTCGATGGCGGCACCGCCTCTGAAAAGGACCCCGCGCCGGGCGCCCCATGCGATGGCGGCGAGGATGGCGGACGGGATGGAGAGCACCAGGGCGCAGGGACTCATGACGACGAGCAAGGTCATCGCACGATAGAAGGCGGACTTGGATTCGCTGGTATTTTGAAAGGGGTGGATGTCAAAAATCTGCCACCAGACAAAGAACATCACGGCTACGCTGGCCAGCACGATGGCTGTGTAGCGAGTGCCGAATTTGTCCGTGAATCGTTGGCTGGGTGCACGCAGATGCTGGGCGTTTTGGATGAGGCCGATGATTTTGGCCAGCGCGCTCTGGGTCGCAGGGCGATCGACTTTTGCCTGCACCACGCCCCAGATATTCAGTGTACCGCTGTAGATGCTATCGCCTTCTTCTTTATCGATAGGCAGAGATTCGCCCGTGAGCGTGGACTCATCCGCAGCGGTCTTGCCGCTGATGACGGTGCCATCGACAGGGAAGAGTTCATCGGGCCGGACCACGATCCGATCACCGACTTCCAGGGCATTGACGCCGCAGACCTCGGTGGAGCCGTCGGGGAGCAGGCGGCGGGCTTGTTTGGGTGCAGCCTTGGTCAAGGCATTGATTTCGCGGTGCGTCCGGTGCAGCACAAAATGCTCCAGCGCTCCCGAGGTGGAAAAAAGAAACAGCAGCAGTGCGCCCTCTTCCCACGCACCGATGGTCACCGCACCCGCAGCCACGGCGAGCATGAGGAAGTGGACGTCCAATTGATATTCGCGGAGCTTTTCCCATGCGTCTTTTGCAGCATCCCAGCCGCCTGCGATGAGGGCGACGACGAAACAACCGATGGCCACCGATTGGGGTTGGTTGGTGAAGCGCTCGATGATGACTCCTGCGATCAGCATGACGCCACAGATCGTTGCCTGGAGGGCCATGGCCTGCCATTCCTCGCGGCTTTGGCGCTCGATCTCTTCCGGTTCGGGCCACTCAAAATCGCGCCACTTCCAAAAGCGGGGTGCGGTTGGGCAGGAGGGCTTTTCCAGGGTGACCTCATCGCCATCTTGGCGGAGTTGAAACAGTCTGGGATGCTGATTGTCGCCCGCTGGCAAGTGATGGCCGGGCTGAGTCCAGCGTTCGTCCAGCGCACGGAGGAGTTCAGACAGGCGATCTTGCAGCGCCTTGGGATCGACCTTGCCCAGCGTGGCAATGGTCACTTTTTTCTCCTCGGGGTTCAGGCGGATCGCCTCCACTCCGTCTTCTTCTAGCAGGAAGGCAGAAAGGTCCTCTACCCAGGAATGGGTAGCGACTGCCGAAGAAGTCGATGTCGAATGGGGCACGCAGGCAGAGTCGATGGTGTAGCGCCAGATTCAAGTGTTTCGGGCCGCCGCCTCTAGTTTTCACGTTTCGGGAGGGGCAAAAGGCGGGTTTGAAGGCGGCGTCGCCGAATGAAGATCGAAGACCCCAAGAAAAGCGCTGCGCTTCCAAGACGCCTTTGGACTGCGGAAGCCCTGCTGCCGCTTTGGCAAAGCCAGCCTGCTGGCGGCGCGCACCACCACCCCAGCGTGTGAGCCCAACCACGAAAAGCCTCCGAAAACCGCGATCCACGCCCAGCGTCCCACCCCAGGAAGCAAGCTTCCCTCCGCCACAAAGCGAGAGCAAGCGCTCGCACTCAAGAAGCGCTGCGGTTCCAAGGCGACTTTGGACTGCGGAAGCCCTGCTGCCGCTTTGGCAAAGCCAGCCCGCTGGCGTCGCGCACCTCCACCCCAGCGTGTGAGCCCAACCACGAAAAGCCTCCGATAACCGCGATCCACGCCTAGGGCCCCACCCCCGGAAGCAAGCTTCCCTCCGCCACAAAGCGAGAGCAAGCGCTCGCACTCAAGAAGCGCTGCGGTTCCAAGACGCCTTTGGACTGCGGAAGCCCTGCTGCCGCTTTGGCAAAGCCAGCTCTGCTGGCGTCGCGCACCACCACCCCAGCGCTCAAGCCCAACCACGAAAAGCCTCCGATAACCGCGATCCACGCCCAGCGGCCCACCCCAGGAAGCCAGCTTCCCCCCGCCACAAAGCGAGAGCAAGCGCTCGCACTCAAGAAGCGCTGCGCTTCCAAGGCGACTTTGGACTGCGGAAGCCCTGCTGCCGCTTTGGCAAAGCCAGCCTGCTGGCGTCGCGCACCACTACCCCAGCGCTCAAGCCCAACCACGAAAAGCCCGCTCCCCCGCGATCCCCACCGAGCGCACCCGCGCGATTTAGCATTTCAGCCTTTGAGTTTGCCTTGGGATTGGGGAATAGCTGTGGTTTCCCATTCTGTTGTTTGATCATGCCTGCCCTGCCTTCTTTGCTCGGATCCACCCTTGAGGAGCTCACTGCGACTTTCGCAGGATGGGGCGAATCCAAGTTCAGGGCCAAGCAGGTCGTCGATTGGGTGTTTGCGAAGCGGGTGGAGACCTTTGAGGACATGACGACGCTGTCCAAGGCGTTGCGCGAGAAATTGGCGGCGAATTATTCCCTGCGCACGATGCGGGTCAGTACGGTGACGGGATCGGAGGACACGACGCGCAAGCTCCTGCTGCGGTTGGATGACGGTCGCTACGTGGAAACGGTGTTGATCCCGGCATCCACCTCTCTTTATGGCGAGCGAGCGGATCGGCTGACGCTCTGCGTGTCGAGCCAGGTGGGATGCGCTTACGATTGCAAATTTTGCGCCAGCGGACTGGCTGGTTTTGCTCGTAACCTGACGGCTGCGGAGATCGTGGAGCAGGTGGTGCAGGCGGAAAAAGTGGCGGGCGACCGCGTGGATAATCTCGTTTTCATGGGCATGGGCGAGCCGCTGGCAAATTTCTCCCAACTGGTCCGTGCCATTGAGGTGCTGAACGCAGACTGGGGCATCCGCATCGGGGCGCGTCGCATGACGGTATCTACTAGCGGAGTGGCCCCGCAGATCAAGAAGCTGGCGGACATCGCCCCGCAGATCCGTTTGGCGATCTCCCTGCATGGGGCCAGCGATGAGGTGCGGGATCGGATCATGCCAGTGAACCGCAAGTATCCGCTCGCAGAGCTCTTTGAGGCACTGACGTACTGGAAGCAGCATCGCAAACAGCGTCTGACGTTTGAATACATCCTGATTGAGGATGTGAACGATGGGCTGGATCAGGCGCGCCTCTTGGTGAAGCGTGCTCGCGCTGTGGATGCCAAGGTGAATTTGATCCCCTACAACACGGTGGACGGCCTGGAGTGGCGGCGACCTTCGGAGGCACGGCAAGATGCGTTTTGGGATGTCCTCAACCAAGCGGGGGTGCAGGCCACACTGCGCCGCGAAAAGGGCCACGACATCGCTGCGGCCTGCGGTCAGTTGCGGCTGAAGCAGGAGACCGAGTTAGGCATCATCGAATCGCCGATCCCGCAAAAGCGCATCACGATCGGATCGGGGAGTTAGGAGAGACGGAATTCGGAATTAGGAAGGCAGGAAAGAGGAAGGTAGGAAATGGGTCTGTTGACTCTTCTTGCCCTTGGCATTCAGGCCCGCTGCGCCTGATCTTTACGGCCGGCGGCGTAGGCTTCGAAGACCTTTTTGATCTCGTCGCGGACGCGGCGGAAGACGGCGAACTGTTCTTCCTCAGTTCCCGTGGCGTGGGCGGGGTCGTCAAAAGGGAAGTGGTGGCGATTGACCTGACCAGGGAAGATCGGGCAGGCCTGATCCGCATTGCCGCAGACCGTGATGACGGTCTCGACGGGGCGCGTGAGAAATTCGTCGAGGTGCTTCGAGGTGTGGCTGGCGATATCGATGCCGATTTCTGCCATGGCTCGGATGGCCAGGGGGTGGACATAGCCAGCTGGCCGGGAGCCTGCACTAGCTACTTCATATCCGTCTCCTAGCGCGCGGCGTAGGATGCCTTCAGCAAGGTGGGAGCGGCAGCTATTGCCGGTGCAGAGGACGAGGATGAGCGGGGTAGTCATTTGGAAAAAAAGCGTGGGTTAGGCGCAGCAGCCAGAGTCCGGCAGGCACTTCTCTTTGGCGAGACAGTCGGTGTGCTTCCATCCCAGATGAAAGGCCAGCGCCTCGTCGATGATCTCGTGGGCGATGACGGGGAATTGCGCGGTCAGATCGTCTTCGTATTCGACCTCGACAGGTAGATCCTCGCTGGGCAGGACATCACCTGCGATGGTAAAGATTTTCTCCAGTTTGCTGGCGACGAGACGGTGATCTGTGTCATTGGCCACCCAAGTTTGCAGGAGGCAGGTCTCGATGCTGCGCCGAGTGCCGCCGCAGTCGATGAAGTTCTTTTTCACATGCCCCACCTCTGTGACGTGAAAGTGGCTGGGCACCAGACCGCCGTCGGGGAGGATGAGCAGCAGGGGCTTATCGGTGTGGGCGCGCAGTTGCGTGCGAAATTCAGAGAGGTTCATTCGGGTCGAGGGAAGGGGGGATTCAAGGTTGGGGATGGCGAAGGATGCGATCCAGCGGGATGGCAATGACCGCACCGATGCAGGGGGCTGTGAGGTAGATCCAAAGATCCGCCAAATGCCCGCTGACCAGCGCTGGGGCTAGGGAGCGCGCAGGATTCATCGACGCACCGCAGATGGGGCCGGCAAACATCGCCTCCAGGGCGATGACCGCGCCGATGGTGATCCCTGCCGTGATGCCCTTTTCTTTGGCACCAGTGGAGACGCCCAGGATCGTCTGCATGAGGAACCAGGTCAGCACGATTTCCAGCACAAAGCTCTGCCACCACGGACCCGCTGGCAGCGTGGCACCCAGCGTGCCGCCGTTGGGAAAGAGCAGCCGCAGCAGCCCACTGGCAGCAAGGGCACCTGCCACCTGCGCCATCGCATACGGCAGGACCTGCGCCTTGGGGAATCTGCCCGCGATGGCAAAGCCTAGCGTGACCGCAGGATTCAAATGCGCACCGCTGATATCGCCAAAAGTATAGATCAATGCCAGCACCACCAGCCCAAAGGTCAGCGCGATCCCCGCATGGCCGATGCTGCCCGGCACCACCGTATCCACCACCACGGCCCCTGTGCCCGCAAAGACCAGAACAAAGGTGCCTAGCACTTCTGCGAGGAGTTTTTGTTTCATTGGGCGATCTCCATTTCTACCGGGCAATGGTCGGAGCCAAAGATGTCCGTGCGGATGGTGCAAGACTTTAATGCTGACTTTAGTGACACGGAGGCCAACCAGTAGTCGAGCCGCCACCCGATGTTGTTTAGCCGCGCTGCGCCGCCCGTGCGCATCGTCCACCAGGTATAAAGGCCGGGGCTTTGATCAAACTCACGCAGCACATCCACAAATCCAGCCTCCAGATGCTGGGTGAAGCTCTCTCGCTCCTCATCGCTAAAGCCTGGGTTCTTGCGGTTCGACTTCGGGTTGGCCAGATCGATCTCCTTGTGCGCGCAGTTCAGGTCTCCACATGCCAGTACTGGCTTCTTTTGATTCAGCATGTTCAGGTGGGCGCGGTAGGCCGCATCCCACTGGAGCCGGTAGGGCAGGCGGGCCAGTTCAGCCTGGGCATTCGGGGTATAGACGTTGACAAGGTAAAAGGCCGGGAACTCCAGGGTGATGACGCGCCCCTCCTGGTCGTGCTCCGCAATGCCCAGCCCCAGCGAGTGCAGCTTATAAGGCACTCGGGAAAGGATGCAGGTGCCAGAGTAGCCCTTCTTCACCGCACTATTCCAAATCGCTTGATAGCCAGACAGCCAGGAAAGGTCCACCTGCTCCTCCTGCGCCTTGGTTTCCTGGAGACAGAGGACGTCTGGGGCGCTGGCAGTCAGATACTCTTGCAGGCCCTTGCCCATCGCGGATCGGATGCCGTTGACGTTCCAGGTGCTGAGAGTGAGGGGGCTGGGCATAAAAAAGAGAGGGGGGATTGCTACGCAGTGGACCGGGTAAGATCAACCGAAACAGGTTTTGCATATTGAATGACAACCGAGGGAGATCAACCCGGCAGAGAACATGCTTTCTTTGATCATGGTTAAAACAACACTCTCCCACAGTCGGTGGTCCCAGGCGCTCATTCTTGGCGCTTGCGGGCTGATCTTCTTATTCTGCTGCCATTGCTGGTCCAACGGCCAAGAATCCCGGCCCTATCGCCCCTGTTGAGGCGGTTGACTGGAAGGCCAACACCATCTCCCCAGTGGCTAACCCCATGTTCTTTGAGGATCCTGTGATCCGCACTGAAATTCGGCCCATCTTTGCCTACCATCGCATTGACGATGGTTTCGTGACCAATGGCGGCCATGCCACGCTCTACGCCGTGCAGATCCGCTACGCCATCACGGATCGTCTGGCATTCATCGCCACCCAGGATGGTTATTTCTCCATCAATACCGGTCTCGGCGTTGATTGGGAAGGCTGGATGGATCTTGCCGCAGGCTTCAAGTATGCGCTGATCGACGATCAAGCCAATCAGTTCATCCTGACCCCCGGCTTCACCTACAGCATCCCAATGGGCAGCAATGAAGTCTTCCAGGGCAATGGCGATGGCGACCTTGACCTGTTCGTCTCCGCTGAAAAAGGCTTTGGCGACCTGCACGTGATGGCCAACGCTGGCTTCCGCATCCCTCTGGATGATTCCTTCAGCACCATGTTCCACTACTCCGCTATGGTGGACTATTACGTGTGCCAGTGGTTCATCCCCTTCGTTGTCGCGAACGGCTGGACCGTTGTCTCTGAAGGCAGCACCATCGGTCTCGACTCAGAAGGTTACGACGTGATCAACTTCGGCAGCTCCGCTGCGGGTGGCACCACCCAGATGACCGTCGGCGGTGGCTTCCGCACCCGTCTGACCGCCAACATGGACTTCGGTGTCGCTTATGAAAAAGCGATCCTTAGCCCAGAAGGTCTCACGGATGACCGCGTCACCGTTGACCTGAGCATCCGCTTCTAATTTTCAGGCGGCATCTGCCGCCATGATCCCTCTTCCAGGTAACACTGGTTGGTGATGAGTAAAGTGACCCGCACGAGGAACTGGGCCTCGTGCGGGTTCTTTGCGTACAGGCCACTCGCCCGCCGGAGAAGTTGGCTGTCGTGGGGCGGGGCAGCATTCACCAGAATGCGTGGACGCACGTCATCTCCCTGGTGCCTCGAGTGAACGCAATCCCAGAAGGCCAATGACCAAAGGTTGAGGGGCCTCCCCCGCCGATCTTCACCGCAGCACCACCGCTTCTTCCGTCGCCTCGCAGTATGGATGATCAGTCCCCGAAAACTTAGTGTCGGCGTATGACAACGCCCCCCCCAGCACATATGCTCCCTGAACTAATGTCGAAACTTGCCTCCATGGCCCCCCGCGCTTGAGGCCGTGCAGAAGTTTGTTCTGGAGTTGGTAATTCGCGCGCTGAGCGAAGAGATCATGGATGATGCCGAACAGTTACGCTCTTCAGGCGACCTCGATCCGAAATTGATCGAAGCCGCCGTTCAGGAGCACCAGCAACGCCACCCGCATCGCTGATGCTCATGTGCAGTGATACCAATGCGATGTTGAACGCTGCCGCACGGCTTTCGCCTCCAAGCTCATGCTCTGCCTCAGTCTGATTGTGCAACGCCAAGGCGACCAACTTGTCCGTCCCGCTTTCCAATTTCACATCATCTCGGCAGACCTAGACGACAATAAGTTTTGTGACTGTGCCCTCGCTGCCAATGCCGACTACGTCGTCACCGAAGATGCATACTTTGCTCCTTTGGCCAATGATGGCTTCAGGCCGCAACCCATCACTCGTTTGGCGTTCATAGAGCTGCATTTGGCAGGTCGCTGACACAGCCACGAAGGGCTATGTAGGAGGCGGCGAAATGCCAGCTAATTGACGAGGCCTTTCGCTACGCCTGCAATTCCACCCCAAGGTTAACGTCCGGTTCGGCGTTATGCTGTGGTGCTCCCCATGAACCTCTGGCACCTTCCCTTTTTCGCTGCGGTCACCCTCGGATCGCTTGCGTGCCACCCCGATGCCACCAAGACTTCTGAATCCCCCGACGAATTGAGAGTCGAATTCACACAGATTGCCTCCGGTCATTCGCTCGTTCGCCCTCTGGACGATAGGGTGTATTCGGCCGTCATCTGGGATGCCGAGGGACTCCGCAAGTTTCGCGAGAAGTATTCAATCCAACCGGCACCGCCCGATCTCAGCCTTGATGAAAAGCATGTCTTTCTCGTGGGCTTCAGCGATACCCTTGTGAGTTCATTCTGTGACGGTGTCTCCTTTCAAGTCCACCGCCAGAGTGCGAAGTATTATCTGGACTTGAGCGATGGTGGACTCGAGTGCATTAAGCGGAGGAGTGAGCCTGCCTCGAAGTTCTCATCCTGGGTCATCGTCTCCATAGACCGCCCCGATTTGATCTCACATGTCCAAGTGCGTGAGGGGCTCGTGGGTCGTCTATGCGAGCAGTTTGGGAATCCTCAGTAGCGAACCCTCACCCCATCAACTTCCCATACAGCGCCGCGATGGCTTCGGGATTTCGGCAGGCGAGGGCGGCTTTGGCGAGGATGCTGGCGACGTCGAGGCGGGAGATTTTGATGCTGGCGAGGACTTGGGGCCAGGTGGCTTGGCGCATTATGGTGACGGTTTGGGCACCGAGGAGTAGCGGGAGGGCGGTGGCGTAGCGGAGGCGGCCATCGGCGATCCTTTGCACGTAGGTGAGGCCGGCGTCGAGGTGGTGGCAGCAGACCTTGAGCCAATCCTCCCAGACGGGGCGCAGGGATTCTGGCTTGCTCGCGAGGGTCTGGAGATCCAGGCCTAGCGGGGCCCAATCGGCCTCCGGCAGGTAGCAGCGGCCATCGTCGAGGTCTTCCCCGAGGTCTCGCAGGATGTTGATGAGTTGTAGGGCCTTGCCGAGGCGGATGCCGAGCTCGTTCTGCTCTTGTAGATCGGTGCCGGGCAGGAAGGCGTGCGGCATTTGGGTGCTGCAGATTTGTGTCCAAAATTGCCCGACACAGCCGGCGACCTGCCAAGTGTAATCGTCGAGTTCGGCGCGGGTGCTGAGGCTGCGCAGTGCTGTGCTACTGGGGAAGCGCTGGATGTCCAGGGTCTGCCCGCCGATGATGTGGCGCAGGACTTCGCGGATGGACTGGCGTGAATCGTCATCGAGGGTGCGCAGCCAGGCGAGGCCGTCGGCGGTGCGCTCAAGCAGGCGGCGTTCGGCCTCGTCGGTCTGGTGTGGGCAGAAGTCGGCGCGAAGGGAGTCGAGCATGGTGGGCTCTGCCGGGGCGGTGGAGTTTTGGTCGATGGCGGATTGGTATCCGGCCAAAAGGCTCAGGCGATCCGCTGCGGGCACGGCGGCGGTATCGGCGATGGTGTCTGCGGTGCGGGCGAGGAGGTAGGCGAGGGAGATGGGCTCCCGCAGGGCGGTGGGGAGGGCCTTGAGCGTGAGGTAAAAGGAGCGGGAGACCGAGGCGAGCAGTTGCCCGCCCAGTTCTTTTTCGTGTTGGCTCTCGCGGCTGGGTCTCATGGTGGCAGCATTCAATGCACGACGGCGGGGCTTGCACAATGACGAATCCTGGCGTTTCTGCGGGCACATGTCTGCTGAGTCTGATCCGGTGCGCCATCTGTATGCGCACATTCCGTTTTGCCATCGCATCTGTCCCTACTGCGGCTTTTACAAGCACGCCCATGGCAGCACCTCGATGTCGGGTTTTGTGGCGGCGATGCTGGGGGAGTTGGATTTGCGCCTTCAAAGCACTGCGCTGCGGCCACGGACGATTTACTTTGGTGGCGGAACGCCAACGGCGCTGAGCGAGACCCACCTGGAGACGCTGCTGCGTGGGATGCGGGAGCGGCTGGACTACTCTGAGTTGGAGGAATTCACGGTGGAGGTGAATCCGCGCACGCTGCCGGCATCGAAGGCGCAAATGATGCGCAGCCTGGGGGTGACGCGTGCGAGTCTGGGTGTGCAAGCCTGGGACGCGGAGACGCTGAAGACGCTGGGGCGTGATCACAGTCCGGAAGAGGCGCGTGAGACCTTCGCAGTGCTGCGTGCAGCGGGTTTCCCGAGTGTGAGTCTGGATTTGATGTTCTCCATCCCAGGGCAATCCAACGAGGCCTGGGAGGCATCGCTGCGCGAGACGCTGCGGCTGCGGCCGGATCACATCTCCACCTACAACCTGAATTACGAGGAAGACACGGAGTTCATCGAGCGCCTGCGGCGTGGGCAGTATGGGGAGAACCAGGACCGCGATGCGACGCACTTTCATCGAGCGGCAGAGATGCTGGGGGCGGCTGGGTTTGAGCACTACGAGATCTCAAATCACGCGCTTCCGGGCTTTCGGTCCCAGCACAATGAGGCGTATTGGTTCGGTGCGGATTACCTGGGCATCGGCCCGAGCGCGGTGGGGACGGTGGGGCTGAAGCGAACGCAAAACGTGGCGGACACGGCGGCCTACATTGAGCAGGTGGAGAAGGGGGCATTGCCAATCGGCAACGCGGAATCGCTCACGGACGAGGAGCGCCGCACGGAGCGGTTTGGTTTGGAATTGCGGACGGCGCGCGGATTGGCGGCGGATCAGGTGCGGGAGGCGTCGCAGAAGATGCTGGGGATTTTGCAGCGCGATGGATTGTTGGTCGTGGAGGACGGGTTCGTGCGGCTGACGCCTGAGGGGAAGGCGCTGGCGGATTCGATCGCGGTGGCTTTGCTGGATTAGGGCGTATGGGAGCGACGCGCCGGTAGGTCTCTTGGTCCCCGAAGCGCCACGCTGCTGAGTGGCGGATGCTGAAGCTGATGGATTGCGCACCCGCGTTGGAGTCGGACGGGGCACAGCTCGTCCCTACCGGTTGCTGGTTGGGGGCGATTTGGACCGGTGGTGTGCGGTAAGTCTCTTGGTCCCCCAAGCGCTGCGCTGCTGAGTTGCGGATGCTGAAGCTGATGGATTGCGCGCCCGCGTTGGAGTCGGACGGGGCACAGCCCGTCCCTACCGGTTGCTGGTTGGGGGCGATTTGGACCGGTGGTGTGCGGCAGGGCTGCGCGCTGTTTGGTGGCTTATGCTTCTAAAATGCTCTTCACGTGTTGCATCGATCCGGCGAAGCATTCGTGGACGTATGCCATGGCTTTTTTGACCTTCGCAAGGGCGGCGGGGTAGTCGGCGTCGATGGCGAAGAGGGTTTGGGCCATCTTTTCGGCGGGCGTTTCGTCCATCTCTAGGAGCCATTCGTTGAGTCCGATGTCTTTGAACATCCAGCACTTGGGGCTGTGGAATTCGGAATAGGTGTGGATGATCGGGGTGCCGTTGGCGAGGGCGATGATCGGTGAATGCGGCTCGTGGCAGACGATGGTGTGGGCGCGGGCAAAGACGGAAGCGGCCTCATCGGCATTCCAGAAGTACTCGAGATTCACGACGTGCTTCTGGATCTCGGGCGGGAGGGGGTCGTGGATGAGGCGCTTGTTGTGCTCCATCTCCTTCTTTACTTCGGGGGCGATGAGGACTTTGTGCCCGGTCTTTTCCACCCACATCGTGACGAGTTTGCGGTACTTCGCTGCGCGACGTTCGTCATCGGCGATTTGCTCTGGCGTTGGGTGGAGTGGATTGAGCTTGGGCGTGCGCGTGTCGTCCACGCCGGGAAGTTTGGCGGTATTGGTGCGCAGTTGCAGGGTGATGAACTTGCGTTCCTCAAGCCCCAGCTTTTTCATGGTGGCGAGCCCGCGTTCGTCGTCGCGAACATCGATTCCAAAGCATCCATCGGGGCCAAATTCGAGCACAGGCGTTTGGATGCCGTGGCTCTTCAAGATGTCCAAGGTTTTGGTTTCGCGGCAATAGATGAACGAGGCTCCATTGAGTAGGGCGATGCGTTCTTCGGCTCCCTTTCCTTCCACCATGTTCGGGAAGTAGGACTGGCCAAAGAGGCCATAGGGTTTGCCGATTTTTTTGCAAAACTGCATGAAGCTGATGTCCTGGCCCATGCCTGAATTACGGATGTAGAGGTCGCAATCAGTGATGGCTTTTTGGAGTGCGAGATCGCGCTCGCTTTTTCCACTGAGGCTGCCCTGGAGGATGGTGACTTTTGGGAAGCGTGCCTTGAGCATGGTGGTGACGCGATCATCCAGTTTGGCGGCCCACAGAACGATCTGGACCTCTGGCAGGTGCTGCTCCAGCACACGCAGGGTGCCAGGGGTGTGGCCGATATCCCCAATGTTGACGGTGTCCCATGCGGAGTGAAGGACGATGGTCTTGGGCTTGCCTGAGGCAGCGAGGGCTGATCCACCGAGGGCGGCGGTGACGGTGGCGATGAAGTGGCGGCGTGTGTGCATGATGGGTGGAGTTCGCGCGGATGGCGTTAAAGGGAACGATGGTGTGAACGCGAATGGTTCACGCTTTGTGCACGCCATTGCTGCCCGGTACCCAGTCTGGCTGGCGTGAGACGAGACAATCTGCCAGCCAGTCCACCATGTCAGAGACGGGCTCATGCTTTTTCCGCAGGTGGGAAAGTGTCTGCCAATTGATCTTGGCGCGCGGGGCAGGGATGGAGATCTTTTGCACGTGCAGGATGTTTTGCACCGCCTCAAACTCGGTGGCCCCCATGGAGCGCAGATCTGACGCGGGCGGAAGATCATCGAGCACAGCGGGGGCGATACCCAGGCTGGTGATGCCGATGCCGTATTCGTGCCCGAGATGACGCAGGGCATCGACGAGTGCTTCGTCATTGAGCTGATCTGCGATGATTAGTTCGCCCTGCAAGGTCCAGCGGGTGGAGCTGAAAGCCTGGAAAAAATCTGCGGAGTAGGTGTCGAGCGAGGTGCTGAGCTTCAGTTGTACGCCGCTAAGTGTGACCTCTGGCCCCCCCAGGTGACGGCGCAGGTCCATCATGGCGTTGTCAAATCGAGGGCCGTCTTCGCTATTCGTATCCAGCTCCCATTCGGCACAAACGAGGTCTGGCACCTCCCAATCCCCCTCAACCCGAGGGCGTTGATGATTGCGCCCATTCAGCACGAAGGGATAGCGTGAACGCAGGAGGCAGAGTCGCTCAAAAATGGCGATGATCCGTTCAAAACGCAGCCGCTGAAAGTCTGCGGGTGCGCCTTGCTCAAAGAACCCCAGGCGAGATTGCTCGGGGGTGGCCCCATCGCCCTTGGACCGTTGGTAATAGCCCTGGCCCTGATCCACCTTGGCAATGGGGGACGAGGGATCGTAGGAAAGGATGGAGAAATGATAACGCAGCGTGGCATCGCTATAGTCGTCGCCCAATCGCAACCGGACGAGTCGGATCAATTCGGTGCCCTTCACCGCATCATCCGGTTCGGTAGGCAATAGGTCCGGCAAGACTTGCCGGAGCTGTTCACGCAGGTTCATGAGTTCGTTCGCATTTCATCCGCCAATTCACCGCACCTACGGTGGACTGCTGATGGTGCTGAGAATGGCGGATGAAGTGCGGGTTGGTCAAGAACGATGTGACGCTACTGTAAGATTAGGGCGTGACTGGGCTGAACTGAACGAGTCCAGAGAGGATATCGCTGGTCGTGGTCGTGGTGAGAGGCGCGTCGGATGGCAATTGCGGGATCATGAAGTAGCCCGCACCGACCCAATTGGCCCCGGACCGGAAGAGGATGCCTTGATGTCGCACGACGCGCTTGACGCTGGTGGGCGAGACGGGCGGAGTGGTGCGGGGGTTCGTCTCGGAGAGAATGAATGCCCCGGTGAATGTGCCACGGGTGGAGCTCACGGCGATGCTTGTGCTGGTTGGGTTGGAGGATGGAAGGGTGATTTTGTTCTTGTCTCCAACGCTGACGATAATATCTGGCAGCGTCGCGCCGAGCCCGCCGTATTGGAACTCAAGCTTTGCATTGTCAGCACCAGCGGTGAGACCGAGGATCAGATTGGGGGCGATGGGCACCGCGTAAAATCCGCCAGTTGCGTTGACATTCAGAGACCCAAATCCGGACTCATACGTCCGCGTGGCGGAGGTTGTGTATGCGGGCCGCTTCCAATCAATCGTGCCGGAGAGGATATTGTCTGTCGGGTCGATATTGCTGATGTCATCAATTTCAAGCGTGCCGACCATCGAGCCGCGAGCTCGCGTGGTGTAGAGCAGACGATAAAGGAGGATCTCTCCCTCGGGTCCGATGAAGGTGCTCATCAGAAGCGATTCGCCATCGGGTCCTCTGCCGGAGATTGCCAGCGTCCCGGTTTTGGAAATGGTAAAGGAGCCATAGCCAAGCCCCTGGGGGATGGTGAGGTTTCCAATCAGCGGACTGCCATCGGGTAGGCCGATGCCAAAGGTGTGATACCCGATGAACTGCGTGGGCAGTACCGTTCTCGTCCAGATCTTCCTCCAGCCGGTGAAGTCACGCGAGTGTGTTCCATCGGTGAGGTTTGCTGTGGCGATACGATTGCCCAAACCATTGATGGAAAACGTGATGGTCAAGTCCGGTGGGGTGGGGGTGCCTCTGCGCTTGATGGTGACGGTGGCCTCTGGCAAAAGGAGTTCCGCAGGATCGACATCCAGCACGCCTTTGAATGCGTAGGCGACTGCGCCAAGCGTGATCTTGCCACTGAATTTGCCGGTGGTCGCGATGGTCAAATCGAAGCGGCCACCGAGATCCGAATTCAGATTTGGATCACGCGGAATGGGGCCAGTGTAGATGCCCGCGACATTGGCGGGAAGAGCGGTGACGTTCAGGGTGATCGTCTCGCTATCGCTGCCCTTGGCGTTCTTTGCACCGAGTTTCACACTGTAGCCGCCTACCCTGGTGGCAGTCGGTTTCCCGCTGATCGCACCTGTCTTGGTGTTGATGATTAGGCCCGGCGGAAGCCCCGATGCGGAGTAGCTTGTGGGCGTGCGACCTGGCGATGGATCCACTGGGATCTGGTAGTCAAAGCTGCCGCCAACGATGGCCGCTGGCAGTGTGATGGGTCGGACAAGTGCGGGGGCCTGATCAAACACAGTGACCTGACGCGTGCCAGCGGTGACAGAGCCTGCCGCATTGGTGACAACGCAGGAATAAACGCCAGCGTCCGCGAGCGTTAGCGCCTTGATCACGAGACTACGCCCACCAGTGGCGACAATGAAGCGAGCGTCTGCGGGAAGGGGCCCCCCGTCCTTCTTCCACTCGAATGTCAGACCATTGCCTGCGGCCAGGACCTTTAGCGTGGTGGTCGTGCCAGAGGCGAGGATCAGCCCCGGTTGTGGGCGATTGTCTGCGACACCGATTTGCGCGAGCGGATCGCTGAGAGCCGTCCCGAAACTGTTCGAGACCAAACATGCGTAGGCTCCTGCGTTTGCGGTTGTCACGGCGGCGACACCGTAGGTATCGCTAGTTGCACGGGAGATGGAGGCGTTGTTCTTTTTCCACTGATACTTCAGCGTGGGTTTACCGACGGCGGTGACGTTTAGTGCCAGAGCATCCCCAACGAGCAGCATCTGCGAAGGTGGCGGAGTCGTGATGATTGGCCGGGGTGCAAGCACTGTGACGGTGAATGTATTGCTCGGGACGCTGCCGATACCATTGCCGACGACAACCGCATAGTCTCCTGCATCGGCGAGGGTGATGTTTGGTAACTCCAGGGTGGAATCTGTCGCTCCGGTGATAGGCGCACCATTCTTACTCCACTGGTAAGTGAATGGGCCTGGGCCATCCACAGTCACGGAGAGCGTGATGGTGTCTCCAAGAAAGGCTGGTCCGGCTGGCGTTTGCGTTACTACAGCGTTCGAGAGCGGGTCGCTGACGGTGAGTGTGGCGTCGCTCGATGGCAGCGTTTCGCCGGGCTGGCTGACGATGCAACGGTAGGTTCCTTCGTCGGCTTCAGTCGCGGAAGCAATGGTGAGGCTGGGGCCTTCTGCTCCAACAATCGGCACGCCGCCTTTCTGCCACTGATAGGTGAATGGTCCCTTACCCGTGGCGACCACGGTGAAGACCGCCGGTGCACCAGGGGGCACGACCAGTGAGGTGGGGCCGTTGATGGCGAGCGCGCTGCTGACGATGCCGATTTCTCCGGTGGTAGGGAAGTTGGCGAGGTTCCAGGCGAGGCCCAGGCCGTCGATGTCTGGTAGTTCGCTGAAGTCCACGGCACTGAAATCTGGTGTGCCAGAGAGTGGATCCCAGTCGAGGATGTCAAAGACCTGACCTGCCGCAGGGATGAAGCCGGAGATGAAGGTCACGTTGATCTTTCCGGCGAGGATGATCTGACCAGCGATGTCGGCGGTGCCGTTATTCGCTGCTGCGAGCGCGATGGCGTCGTAACCTCCGACGGCAGCACCGCGAGTCGTGCCAGCGATGTCCAGCAGAATGCGAGAATCGGTGGCCGCTATCAGACCGGTGTAGGCGGTGACGAGCTGTGTCGCCCCGATTCCACCCACTGCTAGGTTTGTGTTGGTGCCGAGATCAAGAGGAGGAAGGGTCGTGACCGTGCCGGGTGCAAAATTACTGCCGACGAAGTCTGACGCTAGATCAACGGTGACGGTGTCCCGAAGACGAAGGGCTAGGCTGAAGCCGGTAAGGTCGCCTGCGAGTGTGAGTCGGCCATCGCCGCCAATGGTAAAGCCGGAAACAAGGGTGCCCGGTGCGCCAACGAGTGCGCCAGTGAGGGTGCTATGATTCAGCACGTTCATCACAATCTCCCCACTGGTCCCCGTCGCGCCGAAGATGGAATTGGAGCCGCCAAACTCCATGTCTTGCCCAGCTAGCACCGCTGGTGCCGTCGAGCGACCACCGATGGATAGGCCCACGGCGGCCAGTGCGTTTGCTCCGGTCAACGGGGTGGTGGCCTGGAGGGTGCCGTAGTTGAAGAACATCTGGGAAATGCCGAGTGCGTCCTTGTTGTTGATGATGATGGTGCCGCCAGGAGTTGGTGTGGCCGCTTGACCGCCTAAAGCAATCTTGTTCAAGCCGGTGTTAGCGCCTGAGAGAATCAATGTGCCTTCACCCTGTTTGATCAGTCGATTGTTGGCCCCGCCGCCCAGCGCAATCGGCGCGCTGAAGGTCAGAGAGGAGGTGACATCGCTGACGGTGACCGTGTGATTGGTGCTACCAAAGTCGAGCTCATTTTCGATGACGGCGCTGGCTCCTGGGTAAGTCGCACTTACATCGGTGACAAAGAGTTGAACGCCCTTGATCGTTCCCGCTGCGAGGATGTTGAGCGCGCCAACGGTGGCTGGAGCATTTTTGATGGTCACACTTCCGGTGTCAGCGAGGACGAATCCGTTCATGGTGACACTGCCTGTCAATCCGAGTTCAGTGCCAGGTGCAGGCGCAAATCCGCCTCCGCCTGCGATGTCGCGAGTGTTGGCGAGATCAAAGCTGGTCGTTGTCTGGAGAATGCCGGTCAGCAAAAGGTCATTTGCGGTATCGCCCAAAGCGCTATCTGCGGCGATCTGAATCGCGCCGGAACCTACGTTGATAGTGCCGGTGAAAGTGTTTAGCCCGCCGAGGTTGAGTGTGCCTGGGCCTTGCTTCAGGAGACCGGTGGAACCCGTGATGATCGAGTTGATGGTGGAGGTGGAACCGGCGACATTTACCGCTGGGGATGAATCGTTAAAATTCAAAGCCGCGCCAGTGAGGGTGACCTGCCCTTCCTCAAACACAACACCGCTCACGTCTTGGGTGGTCGCAAGCGTGACGGTGTAAATGCCAGTGGCATCAGTGCCTGCCGCAAAGACGGCCTCGTTGCCCGCGCTAAAGGCGGCGGTTGCCACATCGCCCGCAGCGGTGCTGCTCCAGAAATCGTCCGTGCCCCAGGTGCCGATCGGAGTTGCGCCCCCTGCGCCTGCCGTTAGACCGTTGGCATCCCAGAAGGCGGACGGTGCAGGTGGGACGACGCCGGAGACTTCAAGGGTGAAGTCGTCAATCGCCATGCCGCAATCGCTGCCCGTGTCATCGGCATCACGCCAGCGGAGGTGTAGGGTCTCGCCATTTGACCAACCAGTCAGGGCCGTGAGGTTTGTTAGTGCAATGGTATTGAAGTTGCCCGGGCTGTTGCCATCTACGGTGCCAGCGGAGGCTGCTGCGGTGAGGATCTCGTTGATGTCAAAAGCAGTCGCGCCGGTCCAACCCGTCGGGTCGGTGATATCTCCGCCGAGCTTCCACTCAAAGGTCCAGATCTCATTGGCGACGGTGGTGTTTTGTCGCCACTGCTCGGCTGTGAATCCGATGCGGATGTTGGATCCTTCAATCGTTGAACCACTGTTGTTGGTGAACGAGACGCCGTAGGCACCGGTGAAGCCGCTGCTGGCGACGGTGCCGAGGGCGCGATCAACGTCCGAATTGGTTCCAAAATTGTAAATCGTTCCCGACGTGCCGCCACCGTTGCTGACGGAAATCGATGGGCTGGTAGCACTGGTGACAACGGTGCCAACGGGTAGTGTGCCTGTCCCTGCAAACTTATAGCCAGTCCATCCATTTGGATAGGCGGCGACTGGGGCGGTGGAGCCCAGACTATCGAAATTTTCAGTGATTGTCCCATTGCCAGTGATGGAGATAGGACCAGGAGGTGGGGCTGGATTGACGGTGAGTATCGCGGCGTTGCTAGTCTGGCTATTCGCGGGTCCTAGCCCCGTGACGATGACATCAAACGAGCCTGCGTCAGACTCCTGGGCGGATGGGATCGAAAACGTCGCGCTGTTGGTCGCCGGGATTGGTGTGCCACCTTTGCGCCAGGAGTAGCTGAACGGTCCGGTGCCTGAGGCGACCACGGTGAATGTCGCTGTCTGTCCAACGGTAATCGTTTGGGATGCCGGAGGGGTGGTGATGACAACGGGGATGATGGGGTCATTCACGACAAGGACCGCAGCGTCGCTAACCAGTGTGCCACTGCCGTTGGTGACTTCGACCGTGTAGCTGCCTTCATCACCTTCGACGACGGCGGCGATGGCGTAGCTGGGCCCGATCTGGCCATCAATCACTGTGGTGCCTTTTTTCCAGACATAAGTAAAAGGTCCGGGGCCAGTGGTGCCGACCGTGAAGGTCACGGAGGTGCCGGGATCAACTGTGGCAGAGTCTGGCTGGTCGGTGATGGTGAAATCGACCGAAGTTGCGACGATGCTCAGAGTGCCCGTCGCGGCGAACGTAGAGGTGTTCCAAGTGAGGCCGACCGGTAGCGTCGGAAGAAGCGAGTAATCGATGCCGCTGAAATTAGGAGTGATCGATGCATCCCAGTCGAGGAGGTCAAAGCTCTGACCTGCGGCAGGGACGAAGCCGCCGATGAAATCGACCGCAAGTTTCCCGGCGAAGGTGACCGCGCCAGCGATGTCCGCGGAGCCATTGTTGCTGGAGGCAAGGATGAGTGCGTCAAATCCCGTGCCGCGAGTAGTGCCGCCGATATCGAAGTGAAGGATGGATCCACTGGGCGCACTGAGGCCTGTATGGGAGGTGACGGCGAGCGCCGTGCCCACTGTGCCGATGGCGATGCGCGAGCCTGTGGCGGGACTGAGGCTTGGCAGGACCGTGGTGGTGCCTGCGACTGTTGCTGCTCCGATCTCAGTCGTATTGAATTCCACCGTCACCGCATCGCGGGTCTTGAGCGCGGTGAGAAAGCCCGTCATGGCACCAGAGATCGTCAAGGTCCCGGTGCCGCCGACCGAAAGACCGTCAAGAGTGGCCGACGTTGTGCCGGCGAGGTCTCCTGAGAGGATGGTGTGATTAAACACGTCAATATGGATATCACCCGAGGTGCCAGCCGTGGAAAATAGGCTTGATGCCCCTCCAAGCTCAATGTCGGATCCCGCAAAGATGATTGAGCTCCCGCTTCGCCCGGCGAGGGATGCCCCAATCGGAAGGGCATCGACTCCGGTTAGTTGGCTTGTGGCCTGGAGGGTTCCGTAGTTGAAGAACATCTGCGAAATGCCCAAGGCGTCTTTGTTGGAAATCTTGACGACGCCGCCGGGAGTGGGAGATGCTCCCTGGGCACCCACGGCAACTTTGTTTAGGCCCGTGTTGATTCCGTTCAATTCAAGTGTGCCTTCGCCTAGCTTGATGAGTCGATTGGATCCGCCGCCTCCTAAAGCGACTGCTGCCGAAAGCGTGAGAGTGGTGGAGGCGTCAGTGACGTTCACGTTGCGGGTTGCCGAGCCGAGATCGAGAGGAGTTGAGACCGCTGCGGTGCCGCCGACGAACGATGCATTGATGTTGGTGGCAGTGAGTGACGTGCTCTGGAGAGTGCCGGCAGCCGTAAAGGTGAGCGTGCCAACGCTGCTTCCAGAACCCGAGAGATTTACGCTGCCAACATCGCTGAGCGTCAATCCGGAAAGTGTGGTGGTGCCCAAAACATTGAGCTGCGTGCCTCCTGCACTAGCGATGCTGCCGCTGCCTGAAAGCGTGCGTGTGGCGGGGAGATCCAAGGAAGTCGTGGTCTTTAGTGTCCCATTGAGGGTGATCGGGTTGGCCACGTCGCCGAGAGCAGAGTCGCTGCCGATTTGCAGCGTGCCACCACTGATGGCAACGGGACCAGTGAAGTCATTGATGCCGGTGAGCACGAGGGTGCCGATGCCGACCTTTGTGATTCCATTGGACCCGGAAAGTGTGGATGCGATGGTCGCGAGTGGTGATTCTACATTCAGATTGGGGGTGCTATCACTCATTGTGAGGATGCCGCCAGACAGGGTCACTTCTCCTTCTTGGAAGCTCACGCTGCCCGCACTCTGATTACCGTTGATCGTCACTGTAAAAGGGCCGGTCGCATCTGTGCCAGCAGAGAAATTTGCATCTTCACCCGGCGTCCACGCTGCGGGCGTGGCAAGGCCGTCCGCATCACCCCAGAAGTCATCCGTGCCCCAAGTGCCGACAGGGCTTGCGCCAGCTCCTGCTGTGGAACCATTGGCGTCCCAGAAAACGCCGGCGGACAGGGCGGTGTAGCTCAAGCTGAAGTTATCGATGGCAAACATGTCACGGCTGCCGCTGCCAGTGGCATTGGCGAGTGCAACGACGCGAAACCAGACCTGCGATTCATTGTCGAATCCTACCAGTTGGGCGGCGTTGAAGCTGACGGTAGTTGACCCAAAGGCACCGGGGTCCGTGAAGGTTCCCAGGGATGTCCAAGAAGTGGGGACGGCACCCTTACCGATCTGTAATGTCCAAGTGGTGCTGCGTGCTTGGGAGTTTAGTTGCTGGAGATCGATGCTGAGGCTCGTTAACGCGTAGCCTGTGGTGCTAAAATTGAGGCTAAAGGAGGCACCGGGGTCGCCAAAACTACCGGACTGTTTGATACCCAGTGCTCGGTTCGAGTTTGCGGATTGGGTGGCTGAGTTTTCCGTGCCCGTTGCACCAGTGGCGGAGGCAGCGTTGACAAATGCGCCAGTTGTAGAACTCCACGCGACTGCTGTTGTCGAGAAGGATGCCGGAGGTGTACCCAGTGATGGATCGTTGGCGGCAGTGAACAATCTCCAATCTAGGGGCAGCCCGCTGCCAACGGTATCGAAGTTTTGAGTATAGGAGGTGCCAGAAAGCGCCAGAGTCGCGTGCGATTGATGGATGCACGCGAAGGGCGCGAGCAGGGCGGTGAGTAACGGCAGGAGAGATTGCCGAAGGCGTGGGTGTTTGATTTTCATAGGCACGGTGTCTTGGCGCAGGGTCTAGTGGTGAGGGGCGGTTGCAAAAGGCGGGTGGTGACAGCTTTGCCACATCGCTGGTGAGTTCTCCGTCCACGGCGGAAGATCGTGATGCTCAGGGCAAGTGCGACGAGTCCAATGCGGCTCGGTTCTGGAATTGCGATGACAGTCAGACGGCCATCCGTCGCGATTGTATTTTGCCAATCCAGACTCAGCGCAGAGATGTCCGGCAAATCATAAGTGGTGCCGGTGAAGTCGGGTGTGATGAGGAGTGCCGACCAATCCACCAAATCAAATACATCGCCCTCGCTCGGATTGTATCCGTTGGTCAAAGCGACGGAGAAGGTGCCTGCAAAAATGAGGCTGCCTGCAAAGGTCGTGCTACCGTTGTTTAATTCTCCAAAGATTAGTTGGTCGTGCCCGCCTGTGCTAGCTCCTGGTGAGGTGCCTCCAATATCGAACTTCAGATTGGATCCGGTGACACCGGACAATCCCGTGAAGGACTGAACGGATTGCGTGGCAGCATCGCCGCCGATGGTCATCGTGGTGCCAGTTGCTAACTCGATTTTTGGGGCCGTGGAAACGGTTGCGGAAACGGTCGGAGTGCCCAGATCAGCATTCAAATTGATTGTGATACTGTCCTTGAGTTTCAGATCGGTGGTCACGGCTGTCAGATTTCCTCCGAGCGTGAGTTCCCCTGTGCCTCCGACGGCAAGTCCTGAGATTGCCGTCGATGGCGTAGCTGTGAAGGAACCGGTGAATGAGGTGTGATTGTTGACGTTCAGCCGAATGTCACCCGAGGTGCCAGCCGCGCCAAAGAGGGCCGTGGCACCCGTAAACTCCATGTCGGCACCGCCGAGTGCTGCGGCAGTTCCATCGCGACCGCCAATGGAGAGGCCAACGGCCAATGCGTTCGCGCCTGTCAGCGAAGTTGAGGCTTCGAGAGTGCCGTAGTTCAGGAATGTCTGCGTTGCGCCAATCGCGGCGCTGCCGCCAAGGATGACCTTGCCACCATCGATAGGGCTTGTGCCAGCTTGACCAATGGCGAGCTTATTCATGGCGGTGTTCATCCCGTTCAATTCCAAGGTTCCACCGCCGAGTTTGACAAGACGATTTGAGCCGCCGCCTGAAAGGGTAATGTCGCCATCCAACCTCAACGAGCCGCCATCTGCGACTGTGACGTTGCGAGTGTTTGCGGTGCCAAAATTGAGGGCGTTGGAAATGGTTGTTTGTCCGCTGCTGGGCTCTGTGGTGACGCTCGTCAGCGTCAAGGTGTTGCCGGAGATCGCCGTATTCGTCGTGACGGAGAGAGCTCCGACATCATTGGTGCTACCTGCAAAGGCGACGGACCCGCTGTCCGCAATGGTCAGGGCACTCATGGCCACGCTGCCTTGAATGGTTAACAACGTCGCCGGAGCCGGTGCTAGCGTGCCGCCGCCCGTGAGATTCCGTCCTGCATCAAGCACGACCGTTGCGGTGGTCTTGAGTCTGCCATTCAAGACGATGTCATTTGCAGCGTCCCCCAAGTTCCCGTCAGCACTGATTTGCAAGGTGCCCTCCGAGATATTGACGGGACCGCTAAAGGTGTTAGTGCCGCCGAGAATTAGTGTCCCTGTGCCTGTCTTGGCGATGCCGCTGGTGCCTGCGATGGCTGAGTCGATCTGCGCGGAAGCGGCTGTGACGTTGAGTGTTGGGCTGCTATCGTCCAGGGATAAGATGCCCGATGTGAGGGTGACGAGGCCGTCCTTAAAGCTGACAGACCCGACGCTTTGTGTCCCTGAGATTGTCACCGTTACCGGAGTTGTGGCATCGCTGCCTGCGGAGAAAACAGCATCGCCTAGAGGTGTCCACGCTCCTGGAGTCCCTGTGCCGTCTGCTGTGGCATTCCAAAAATTGTCCGTGCCCCATGTGCCGGTGGGAGTTGTGCTTGCGCCTGCGGTCACCCCGTTCGCATCCCAATAAACTACGGACGTGGGGGCAGCTACGCCTGTCACGATTAAACTAAAATTATCGATGGCCATCGATCCGTCGCTGCCGCCGTCATTGCTGTCTCGCCACCTGATGTTCAGCAGGCTTCCATCGGTCCAACCAGCCAGACTTGAAAACTGACTGGGGGATAATGTGGCAAAGTTTCCCGTCGCATTGCCATCGACCGGAGCGGCGGTGGTGGTGCTGGTTAGGATCTCGCTGATGTCAAAGGTGCTAAGTGTGTTCCAACCGCTGGAGTCTGTCAGATCCCCGCCAATCTTCCATTCAAACACCCAGACTTCATTGGCTGTGCTACTGCTTCCCGAGCGCCATTGTTCCGCTGTGAAGCCAATCTGAATGTTGCTTCCTGTGAGAGTGTTGCCGGTGCTATTGGCAAACGATACACCAAATGCGCCGAGGTAGGAACCACTGGCGAGAGAGCCCAGTGCGCGATCACTCGCTGATGCACTGCCGAGATTGTAAATACCGCCAGAGGTGCTTGATCCGGTACTAGTAATCAGGGAGTTTGATCCTGGGGTGCTATCCGTGTCAAAGCCTGCCCATCCGGTTGGATAAGATGCACCAGTGCCGCTGCCCATGCTGTCAAAGTTCTCTGTATAAACCTGGTTTCCAGACACGACGACAGCAGCGTCAGCGTGAGATGGCGGTAGCGTCGTCAGGCAGAGTCCAAGCAACCAAGCGTGATTAAAATCGAAACGAACGAGGGGTGTTTTCATCGTCAATGGGTGCGGGAGCGCATGTCCCCATTCGCATTGTGGAAAGGGGAATCAAAGTGAACTGAGTAACAGCTTTGCCATCTTGAGTGGCGCTGGTTTGGCGGAGCTTTCTCCGTGCCATGTTGACATCCGTTTTGGTGTCAAATTCGTGCAGCGTTGGAGTCGCCAGCAGAGGCAATAAAATGGGCTGCCGGAGTTACCCGGCAGCCCAACGCTGACATTGCCACTGACCAACTGAGCACAAAAAACTAGTGGCTCCTGCGGCGGCGGAGCACAATCAAACCAAGGCCAGAGAGAGTGAGGAGAAAGCGAGTGGGCTCTGGTGCAATGGTGCCGGAGAAGTTGTCGCTACCAGGGGTGAGGGAAGCCCCTGAGCCAATCGTAATGTTGGATGAGGCCTTGGTCTCATCAATGAGCAAGTCTCCTGGAACATCAAAGACGCTAGCGGTGCCGCCATCGACGAGATCTCCCGCAATCCATGAGGGCGTGCTATTTGCAGACGTGTCACCAAGGATTCGGAAGGCTCCATCAGGGGTGCCGCTGCTTTGGGATAGAACTGCTGATGTGTAGTTCTTATCTGATGCGCCGCCGTCACTCCATCCAACTGAATCTAGGAGCAGTGAATACGGCGTGCTGTCAAAGATCCCGTCGTTGTTGGAGTCGTAGTCAGTGGCTACCGTTCCTGTGAAACCAGTGACAAGCAGAAAGCTGATGGTGCCGTTTTCTGTGTTGCCTGAAAAGATGGAGTCTTGGATGAGGGTGGTGCCTGGTGCCAGCGTGTAGGGGTGTCCGGCGGAGGTGAGCAAGATCAATCCGTTGCTGCCGGTATCAGTGCCGCTGAGGTTGATGGCGGAGTCAATGGTTCCTGCGCCAGTGCTGTCTCCTTCGATTTGGAGGAGCCACAGATCAGTGATTGTGGTGTTGGCGTCGGTGAGGATTTCAACGAACTCAAAAGCGTCTGTTCCTGGGGGGTTCAGCATGACTTCGTTGAGCAGTGTCGCGGCCTGCATCGAAGCACAGGTGGCGAGCAAGAGGAGAGCGGAGGTCAGTGTTCGGCACAGCATGATGATGAAAGGTTAACGTTCTCATGATGGGCAACATCGTCGGCCAAACAAGAGGTGCGCGGTTACTCTTTCGTCACTCGCCTACTTCGACGCCGCGATCACGCTTTTGATCGTTGCGGCAAGTCGCAGTCCTGCTAATGCGATCTGTCGGCGGGAAGCTTGCTTGGAATCGGAAACGTACTTTTGGAACGGTTCGGTTGGCATTTTCACGACTAGCAATGGCTCTTTGTACTTGCTGCCACTGGGGCTCGGTAGAGGCGTCTCGTTTGCCAAGTATTCCAAGAGCGTTGGGCTATAGACGTGGCTGACGGCCAGTGCGTGTCCCTCGCGGAGCCAGTCTTCTGGATTGATGTTGGATGCTGAGTTTTCGGCGGCGCTAAACAGCGCGTGATCTTCTTCGAGAGTCTTCAGTCGCTGCTGGATGGCGGCGAGATCGTTCTTTTCTCCGTTCCAGATGCTGTCCCAGAAGAGGTGGAGTGCATCCGATTGCAGTCCCACGTTTTGGTGTTTGAGACCGAAGATCCAGATGCGATTTCCGCCACGGTCTCCGTCAGGCATGGAGCCCGGAATGTGCAACGCGGCACAATGGCAGGGTTGGTGAAAGTCGCCAGAGAGATGAAATAGCCAACTGAGCGCGATTGCTTGGTCTGCCAGAGAACGTGTGGGGTCCGAGAGTTCGTGGCTGACCCGCTTGACGGTTTGGACGGAGTTGAATCCCTCGGCAGGCTCTGCCATGCCGGGTTGCCAATCCATCGGCGGGGCGACGTCAAATTCGGCAAGGGCTGATTTTGCAGACTCGTTTGGAAAAACAGCGATGTCTGTGTAGTGCCAACCGCTGTGGTGGTAAGTGCGATTGATCGTGGCGGCGTTGGGGAAGCCTTCGCGGCTGCGGATCAAGTCACACCAAATTGAGTTCTGCGCGAAGAACCATTGCGTCCTCGTTTGTTGGGGGACCTCGTTTCCCAATTCCTCCTGCATGGGCAGGTCGAAGAGTTCGCTTCGGGTGGGATGCACGTCGAGCCGCTTCATGACCCAAGAGCGCTCCTCAGGGGTCAGGTGCTCATAGGCAATGAGCGCGATCATTTTGTGTCCGCCATCCCACCAGGCCTTCGCTTGGTTCGTGAGGAGTGTGATGGAGACGAGGAGAGCGAGAGTGCGAATCATGAAAGTGAGCAGATGGATCAATGGCGGGAGTTGTAAAATGAGATACACCCGTGAGTGCCATCTGCCTTGTCAAAGACGATCACTGCGTAGTCGCCCGGATCTTCGATGTCAAAGTCTCCAATTTTTTTCTCGGCAACGGTGATGTTGACTCCGGTCAATCGGCTGTCACCAAAGGCAATATCGCTTTGTTTTAAAGCGGTCAGGTTGATCGGGCTGTTGTTCATCTTTACCTCGATCGATTGGCTGACGGAAAGGAAGAGCAGGGTAGCGGTGCGCTTCTTGGAATCTGCCTTTCGATCAAGGGTGCTGAATTTGATCAGGCGCTTCTTGATCTCGCCTGTCTTGCTGTCCTTTTCCGGTTCGACATAGACGATGATGGCCGTCTGCTGGCCGGGAGTGAGTTGAAAGGTTTGTTCTGCATCTTCGCACTGAAGGTGCGAGGCCTTGATGCGGACAGAGGTGGCAGCAACACCAAGTGAGCCTGTGGTTTCTCCACTGATGTAGCCGTCCGGATTGAGGTCTTCCCCATCAAGGTGAAAGTGAACTTTGCCGTCTAGACCGGTGGCGTTTGCCAGGCGGAAGTAGGAGTTGGTGTCGTCCTGTGCCTTCGTGGATTCAAAGGCAATCAAGGTGATGAGGAATAGGGTGGCTCTACAGATCTTGTTCATAGGTGATGTCAACGCGTTGGTCATTGATGGCTCCGGTTTCGGGATCGCGAAGGGGCCTTACAAGGACCTGGAAGACGCGAGAGCGTGTGGATAAGACTTCCACCTGGGTGGGGTCGGAACGTTTGGCCCCGATGGCCTGACCAGTTACGAAGACTCGGAAATTGCGGCTGCGGACGGTGGAACTGTTGTAGAGACGCGCGAAGGTTTCTTCGGCAGCGCTGTCATTCCACTGGGATGTGCCGCTTTTCCAATTTGTGTAGAGTTCGGGCGTGCCTAGAACGGGACGACGTTCGGAGGCTGATACAACGGCATTTTCCGGTACGCTAGAGACAGAGGCAAACGGGCGGGCTCGGATGATCGCATCGGCGATGAGGTCAGCCTGTTCGTCTTTGCCCCCCTGCGGAGGCTGAATGTGGTCGGTGCCGGTGGTAAGGCTGGGTTTGATGGCGGGATCGGAAAGGAGTTCGCCTGCAACGAGCGTGCGGAGTACCTCTCGGGGAGCTGTGTTGATGTTGACCTGTCCCATGATCTGGATGAGCGGGCCAGTGAGATCGCGGAGATTGTCGGCATTTTCGGGGCTGCCGACAGTGGGGATACCACAATGGAAGAGATCAAGCAGGGTCGATGCGCAGAGGCGGCGATCATTCTGCTCGCCATCGGTGGCTTTGGTTCTGAAAAGGGTGTGCTCTGGACGACCAATGCGCAAGGTGTGGCCGCCGCTGTAGAGAGGCGAGGGTTTAGCCTGCTTGCTGATGTCCCAAAACAATTGCCACGCGCCGTCCCCTGTCAGTGGGTTGTTCCCTGCGCCGCCGCCATTGGGATCCCAGAATAAGGGGTCGTAAATGTTGCTGAGTTCGGTGACGCTGAAGTAGCGGCCCGCGTTGGAAATGCGGGTCGGGCCCATCGCTTGCTCCAGCGCGGTCGGGGCCTTCTTCTTGGCCAGAATCCCTGCGCTGAAGGGATGGTTGGTGTCGGTGCTGGCGACGATACCTTGGGCTGAATCATGGCCGCGATCTCCCCACATGGATGGCTTGGTTACCCCGTAGATCTTGCCATCACCTACATTGGATCGATAGTTGCGACCCCAAGGGCTGGCACCGTTGGAGTAGTTCACCATCGCCAGCGTGTCCTGAATGTGCCAGGCAGCGCGAGGATCTCCGCTGTTGTTTGCACTGAAGTTGTTGTTCACCCCATACCCGTAGGTGGGCAAGGTGCCGGTCATTTGCAGTCGCTGATCGGCTGGGGTGTACTTCGGGCGGCGTTCGTTGCGCTCGATGCCGCCGCCACAGCGGTCGATGATCCAGAATCGGTCCTGGCTGTCTGAGGTTGCCAAGCCACCAAAAAGGGATGGCGTCTGCTGGTCTTCGCTGGGGTTAATGCGCAGGCGATAGTAGCTGGTGGTGTCCCGCTGGACGGTGAGTTCATTGACAGTCAGTGTGGATGGGCCGGCATCGAATTCAAAGATGATGGGACGTGATCCCAGCACTTTGTATTCGTTTGGCAGAAGCGTGACCTGTGACTTGGTGGGGTCGGCCTCGCCACTGCCGTCGGATTTTGGTTCGTAAAGCTTCACCCAGCGGGTCCCTTCTTCTCCCACGATCTCGTTTTGGTCGGAGACGATCTTGTCAAAGCTATCGCGGAGTTGGTAGTTCCGGGTGCCAGCTTGGAGCGTCGCGTTGTCCGAGTATTCAACCTGATAAGTGCCTGTGACCTGACGGTTGGTCATGTTCCAGAGCTCGGTGAAGAACACGAGGCTGAAACGGATCATTAGCCGATTGTTGGAGGTGGTTCGGCTAACCCAGTTGTTCATGAGAAAGGATTCGCTGACCAAGGGATAGCTGTCGAGTCCACGGTAGCGCGCATCTGCTGGGACGCTGCTCTGCTCGCTGGGCAGCCGGTCGTCGCTGTGGAAAAGGGCAGTGGGTAGGCAGTCAAGATCTGCGTAATCGATCATGCTGGCGGCGAGACTCCGAATGTAATTGCGACAGTTGTCTTCCTTCATGTCCGCATTGACCCCTCCAGGATAGGGAAAAGCACCGCTGCGCTGCCCAAAGCCTTTGAGGCTGTTCGGGCTTATCGTGTCCGGTAAGGGAAGATGGCGCTCAATATGGTCGGCGATGACTTCCACTGCCTGCCGATCAGTGATTTCTCCCCTGCGTATTTGTTCGAGCACGCGGTTGAGATTGAGTTTGGGCTCGCGCGGATGGGCAAAGACACCGGCTTCTCCAGGAATGAGTGCTAGCTCGTGGTAGGGTTGAATGCCAGTAGCGGTGAATTCTTCCAGTCTCCGGGCGATGTCATGCGCGAGCCGACCAGCATTGGGATCGGGGAATTTGCCCACTTTGGCGTCTGGGCTCGTTCGACGTAGCCAAGTTTGCCACGGATGCTGCTGATTGTTTTGAAGCACAACCGCCTTCCATGCTTCTGGGCCGGTGAGTAGGGACGCAAAACGTGTTTGGCTGGCATTGAGTGGGAAGTTGCGGGCTTGAAGGATGACGTTATCGATCTGTGCGGCGGTGTCGTTGTCATCGATTGGTAGAGTCGGGGCGACGAGGTTGTAGAGCGCGACCTGATTGTTAACCCACCGGGAGTCGTCGGTCTTGGGATCGTCGTCGGGTGTCCTCATCCCAGGGGCTTGACCTCGATACCAGAGGTGTGGGCCGACGGGGGCGGTCGAGCTGCCGCCCGCGAAGATGGCGAAGGGTTCGCGAGCATGAGAGTCCTTCAAGACGTTTGGGCTGGCGTTATCTGCTGCATCATCTGCATTGCCGACATGATCAAGGCTGAGACTGCCCTGGAGATCCTCGACGTAATAGCAGTAACGAGCGATTGGCTTTGGCGGGGTGCTTTCGTCATAGACGGTCTCCCACCAGGTGGTGACCTTTGGCTGCCAAGGAAGGCGTTTGGGGAGATCGCGAGCAGGTGAGGTGTATCCATTGGCATCGACTTTGCCCTGAAGCGGTTCTTGGGGCGTGGTGAGCGTTCCGGTTGTCTCTGCGGGAGGTTGCGCACCAGAGACCAGCGGGATCTGTTCCCAGACCGTTTGGTAATCGGGTAGCTCTGTGCTGCCTTTGAGGGTGGCGCGGGCAATCGTTACGACGGGCTCCTTTAGGCGAGGGTCTGTTTGGGATGGGTTTTGATCGTGGTGAAAGACGATGAAATCATCCGACCAGGTGGCATTCTTTAGCACGGCGCCGACGCGATTGAGACCCGCTGTAATCGCGGTCTGTGCGCGAAAGGCTTCATCGTGGTTGTCTGCACTAACGGTGTCACTTGAGACGTTCGCGAAAAGCCCAACGACCAGCAAAGTCACCGCTGCTAAGGTGATGAGCGTCATCACCAGGGTGAAGCCGTGGGTGCGAGCGGAGGGGTGTAAGGAGGTAAACAGCATGGAGGTGATTCAATAAGCACCAAGATTGATCCGCAGTTGGCGTGTCTCGACTTCCAGATCATCCGTGAAGTCATCGGGCGTGTTTTGCGGGCCCAGCAATTGACGCGTAAAACTCCCGCGTGCCTGCCAATCATCACGGCTCTTGAGCTGCGCTGCAATGGCCTGGGTCGCTACGCGGATCCGGATGTCAACTGCCGCAGGACGGTCATCAATGGGCCATTCGGGCAGTGGCGGCGTCTGTAGCGAAGTGAGCGAACCAGGATCGTCTTGCTGCTCGATGACAGCTGCGAGTGGTCTGGCGCGGAACTGGATCAACTGATAGACGACGGGTTCGGCACCTCCGAGTCCTTGCTCAATGGTCTGCCAGTCAGTTTCAGTGACCAGTGGCTGGTTGGTTTGGATTGCCCTTTGCAAGAGATAAAAGGTCTCTTGGGCAGAGAAGGCACGGCGATACAGCTTCTGGCTGCTATTGCCATTGAAATCAGCGGTGAATCCGGCGGTGTAGGCGACGAGGATCAAGTTGCCGGCGTCTGCGGCGTGGGCGGTGTCCGTCCGGGTGCGACTGGCGCGGAGAAAGGCCATCCGATCTGACCCGAGGGGATCAGCCGCAGCCTTGTAGATAAACCGTGGCAATGGGTTGGTCGTGGTTCCTGGATCTGTCTCTTGGGGCAGGGCTCGGTAGGAGCGCAAGTCAGTGCGGATCAGATCCATTCCCGCGCGGGTTTCGAGGGTGGGCGACCGATCACGCTGCGCACCTGCATAGGCATTTAGGCTGCCGGTGAGCATGGAGGCTAGGACGACGAGAAGCATCCCACTGATGGCTGTCGCCACCATGACCTCAATGAGCGTGAACGCTCCAGCGTGCTGATGATTATGGAGTCCAGAGGGTGTCATAGCGGTAGATGCGGCGCTGCCCCTCAGGCGCTGTCGCGGGTGATTCCAGCTTGAGGCGCACCCGGGTGGTGCGCATCGTCGGTGGGGGCGTGTCTGGCGATGTCGCGTTGGCGATGTCAGCAAAGGCATACACACTGTCGCCGAGTGGCTTTGCTTCTTCGAGTTTGGTCATGGAGTTGATCTGCGCCGGACCTGCGTTGATCGCGAGAGTAGGCTCTTCGATCCCGTCAATACTGACCAGCCAGCTAGCCTGTACCTCCGTGGCACCTGACGCATAGATACCGGGGGAGTCTGTTGCAGTGGGCTGCATTGCTGGTGACAGCGGATTGCCGCCGAGATCATAGAGCAGGACCAGTTGTGGAATAGTGGGGCCGACTGCCGGGTGCAGTGGACGGGTGCGCCGTTCGTCTTCTTCTTCGGCTGGTGTGATCAAGCGGCCGATGGAGAGGTCGTGAATGATGTCTTGGGCAATGATCATCGCACGGCCTTTCAACCGGCTGTCTTGGCTGGACTGAATGCTCATCGCTAGCAGGCTGAGCACTGCCATTGCGGCAGAGGAGATGATGCCGATGGACATCACGGTTTCTGTGAGGGTGAAGCCGCGTCTTATCGTGGACGTGGATGCGTGCAGGTGCGTTTTCATTGTACAGTGACGGTCCGACCTGTGGCGGGGCGAATTTCAATCCAATGGATATTCTTGGGTTCGCCGACGCTCGCGAGTTGGGCCTCGCTCACGACAGCGATAAAGTAGGGGCCAGCGACTGCTGGGCGAGCAGGGTCCATGGACACTGTCGCAGGAAAGGTAATCTCGCCCAAGTCGTTGAAAACGATGCCCCAGTAGGTGGCATCGGTGGCGGGGTCCGATGACAGGCCGGGAATCTGAAAATCTGCAATGCGCTGCTGCGGCAGAGTTAGGAGGGCGGTGCCGGGGACGCTTGCGACGGGGGCGCGTTCCCACAGGGCAGCGCCCGCAGGGAGTCGGTGCCAGATGATTGCCTTGCTCCCGCCCCCAGATTGGATCAGACCAAACTCGCGAACGATTGTCTTCCCAAATTCGTCTGTGGCCTTGCGAAAGGCAATCAATCGGGGTTCCCCGGAGCGCAAGGCATCGCTGCGTGCTTGCTCAATGGCGCCGACGATGGTGTCGGCTGCGACATCCATCGACTTCGCGCTCAGAGAAGAAAAGAGCCTGCCCGATACGGCCAGCAGCATAGACATGATCACGAGGACGGCGAGCATCTCGATCAAGGTGAACGCGTGCCGATGCGATGACCGTGTCTCGCGGAGCTCTCTTCCGACTCTCGTGTCACAGGGGGTGTCCTGATGGTGTGTCATGACGTCGATGGTGAAGCGATGGCGGGGTGCCAGTGAATCTTCACGCATGAGTATTGCCTGACGCAGGGATCGTGCCATTCCTCCAATGTGCCAATTCTGTTGAATGAGGCATGGGTCGCTACCACATCATGGAAATCTATTTTCAATCTTCACCGTAATAGTCTGCGGTCTCATTCATCCCCCAAATGTCCTTTTCAGCATCTTCCTCTGTCCGGTCTCTTTGTTTCTTCGTCCTCGCTGTGCAGGCGATCTCTGTCGGCGCGGCGGAACGGGGGCAGGACCACTATGAAAAACGCATCCTGCCCTTGTTGGTGAAGTATTGTGGCGATTGCCACTCCGATGGCGTGGCGAAGGGGGATTATGCCTTTGATGAATACGCCGACTACCAGGCTCTGCTCGGGGACTTCCGCGCCTGGGATCACTTGCGGCAGCAGGTGGCGACGCATGTGATGCCGCCAGAGAAAAAGGAAAAGCCCTCCCTCGCGCAGCGGGATGAGATCGTGGCCTGGATCGAAGACACTGTTTTTTGGACGGACCCCGCGAAGCCTGATCCGGGCCATGTGACAGCGCGTCGGCTCAATCGGACGGAGTACAACAACACGGTGCGTGATCTGCTTTACCTGGATACCCGACCCGCAGACCAGTTTCCGCCAGATGATTCAGGCTACGGCTTTGATAATATTGGCGATGTGCTTTCGATGTCGCCGATCCTGATGGAAAAATGCCTGCGTGCAGCCGGTGATCTAGCCGCTGCTGCGCTGAAGGTGAAGCCTGCGGACAAGATGAGCGTGGTCCTGGATGTCGGTAAATTTTGGAATCACAAAGGCACGACCAACGAGGCGGACGGGGTTCGCTGGTTTCATGACGAGGCCACCGCAGCGACGAAATTTAACGCAGCCGTGCCAGGAACTTATGACGTGACGGTCAGCGTCAGCGCGGCACAGTCGGGCGCGGAGCCCGCACGAATGATGCTGCAAGTGTCTGAAGGCGGTACGACGCTGGATCTGGGCACCTTTGATGTGAAGGCGGAGTTTGAAGGTGGCAAGACAAAATGGCAGATGATCGTCGTGCCAGTGAAGGTCTCCGCAGGGGAGCACCGCATCTACATGCGTTTCGCCAACGATTTTGCGGATCCAGCGGAAAAAAATCCGGCGCGTCGTGACCGCAACCTCGCTGTCAAAGAAGTGCGTGTCTCCGGCCCTCGCGGGTTGATGCCGCCACAGCCGGGACGTTTTCTCACGTGGCTGCTGGATGGAAAGCCTGCCGGTTTGCCGGGAGTCGCCCTATCTGGCGAAGACTTCCAACAGGGGGAAGGCACCGCAGTGCGTGACACAGGATCGATCCTGCTGGCATCCAGTGGCTCCGTGAAGATGCCGCTGGAACTCGCGGAGGCGGGTAAATATCGCGTCCTCATCAAGGCTGGCGCTCAGCAGGCTGGCACGGATTTGGCGCAGTTCGACGTGAGCGTGGCCGGAAAAACGGTGGGGCCGCTATCCATCAAAGCCAAGGATCAAGTGCCGGAATGGTTCACGACAGAGATTGATCTGCCTGCGGGTAAACACGAACTGTCGGTGCGTTTTTTGAATGACTTCTATGATGAGAAGACTCATGCGGATCGCAATCTGTGGGTGCATCAGGCACGTGTGGAAGGGCCGCTAACAGCGGAGGTGCTGGTCGAAGAAGACGTCGTGAGAATGACCCTGCGCATGGCAGAGAGGCTCTTCCGCCGTCCTCTTTCGGAGGAACAAAAGAAGACGTGGGCAGGGCTCGCGTCCAGCGCGGTAAAGCAGGGGGAGGCACCGCTTGATGCCCTGCAACTGATGCTGGAGGGCATCTTGATTTCGCCGTCGTTTCTTTTCCATCCATCGCCCGCCATCCTGGGCGAGCCTCAGAACGGATCGGCCTTGATTGATGAGTTCAGCCTGGCGGAACGGCTTTCTTATTTCTTGTGGTCGGCACCGGCCGACGCGCGGTTGTTGGATCTGGCAGCCAAAGGCCAATTGCGCCAGCAACTATCCGCCGAGGTGCTGCGGATGATTCAGGACTGGCGGGCCTGGGCGCTGACGGAGAACTTTGCGGGGCAGTGGCTGCAATTGCGGGACATGGATATCGTGTCGAGAGACACAAGACAGTTCCCTGAATTTAAGGGCGGCATCGCCTATGCCATGAAGCGGGAGACGCAGATGTTCTTCAATCACATTCTGCGGGGCAATCGCAGCGTCCTGGAGTTCTTGGATGGGGACTACACCTTTGTGAACGAGCGGCTAGCGCGCTTCTACGGGCTCACTTCGGCCAAGGTAAAAGGGGATACCTTCGTCGAGGTATCGCTCAAAGGTACGTCGCGCAGGGGAGTGCTGACGCAGGGCAGCATCCTCACGCTCACATCCAATCCTACCCGCACCTCTCCGGTAAAACGCGGCAAGTTTTTGTTGGAGAACATCCTCGGCACTCCGCCACCACCTGCACCCGGCGGTGTCGCACCGTTGGATGAAAAAAAGGTCCGCCAGTCTGGGTTGACCTTGCGGGAGCAGTTTGCGGAACACCGCAGCAATGCTGCCTGTGCGGGCTGTCATGCCTTCTTGGATCCCATGGGTTTTGCCTTTGAGAACTATGATGCCGTGGGGCGCTGGCGTGATCAGGAAAAAGGTCACCCGATTGACGCGACGGGAAGTCTCGTGCGTGGCCAGCAATTTAAGGACCTCCAGGACCTCGTCCAGATTTTGACTCGCGACCTGAGCAATGAGGTGATGACAAATCTCGCCGAGCATCTCCTGACCTACTCGCTAGGGCGCGGTCCCAGCTATGCGGACCGTCATGCGATCCAGGAGATCGTCGCCAAGACACGCAAAGCCGGGAATGGGCTTCAATCGATGATCATCGCGATCTGCGAAAGCGTGCCCTTTCAGCGGGTGCGGGTCGCGGACAAATGATGTCGCTCGACTGATGTGTTAGTCCCCAAAAGCATCCTGCCATGCAGACACCAAAGCCAGCAATCGAATGCATTATACCAGTGCTTCATGTGGAAGACCTTGAGCGCAGTGTTCTCTTCTACACCGGCACCCTTGGCTTTGAAATAGACTGGGGCGCAGATGAGGGCGACACGATCTGTTCCGTATCGCGTGACGGTTGTCGCATCATGCTTTCGGAAGGCGAACGGGGCAAAAGAGGTTCATGGGTCTGGATTGGGTTGAAAGACGAATCTCTTTTTGATTGGGTCAAAAGCCAAGAACTCAAGGTTCTTCAGGAGGCTGTGAATCGCCCTTGGGCCTACGAAATGAAGATCGAAGATGTTGACGGAAATGTTCTCTGGCTAGGCACCGAACCGAGAAAGGGCGAACCGTTTTTTGAAGAGGATGCGACCCACGCGACATCGAATCGAGATGTGGACAAGGGCGATCCGTCGAGTTCGTCTTGAAATATGGTGTGTTTTGGACGGCTTTGGGGCCTCCGGCGCTGTGAGGATAGAGCGCCTTATGCAGGCGACCTTCACCGGGTGTGACCGTAGATTGATGTGCCAGCTCCGTTGGCGAGGGTAGGGCTGTTGGTCCTCCAACAGCCTGCGAATGAATTGGGTGAAAGTGATGCGAAGAGGCGGGCGCTGCTGGCTCGCAGCCTTCGCCGGAGCTTTCCCTGCTCATTCACCGGCGCTCAAGGGATTGAGCGCCCTACCTGCGCGCGTGCCCGCGCAGCCCGCCCGGACATCAATCGGCGGTCACACCCCCTTCACCTCATGGATGCAATGCACGCACATGTCCGTCCTGAGCTCATTGAGGACTTAAGAGAAAAGAGGTAACGAAAAGCAATCCGCAGTTTTTGACCTCGAAGGAATAGACCCAGGGTGGGTGTGTTCAGGTGAATAGTCTTATAAAAACGGGGTGTTTATTCTGAAAATTAGATAAATTCCAAAGGGGAGAGGGTTGAGGTGGAGTTGTCTGAAAATGTGATCTGGAAATTACGGAAGTGCCTTTTAACTTTATGGTGTGAAATGCGGATTGATCTTGATGCAATCCGACACATGTCTTTGAATAGCGCTGCTGACACCGTTGCAGATTCACTCTCACTTTTATGCCTGCTATCGCATCCTCTCCCATCCCCTCCGTTGGCGAAGCTCTGCGCGAGTTTTTAGCCTCGAAAGGCACGACTCAGGTCAAGGCGGCGCAGACGATGGGAATTAGCCGTGGGCATCTGAATGAGATCATTGGCGGGGAGGAGGACCTTTCTGCGGATATCATGCTGAAGTTGCATCACCACTTTGGTGTGGCACCGGGATACTGGACGACAATCCGACAGCAGCATGAGCAGTACTTGGCGTCTCCTGAGGGCAAAGCCTTCGTGCGGAAGCGCACCGACAATAAGGTGGTGGAGGCCTTGGAGCTATCGATCACGCGGCTGCTGGCCGATCATCAGATCGAATACGCGGTGCGGGAGAATTATCTGAATATCGAGCCCTTCCAGCCTGCCCAACTGACCTGCACATCCTACATTCTTACACTTGGGGAGGTTGGCCTCGTTACGATGCCGAATGAGCAAAGTGGTGACCGTGTGCCAGTGGCGTTGAAGCCAAGTTACGATCTGCCTGCGGGTGCTTTTGTGACGATTAGTTGCCGGGAGCATTTACGAATCCCGGGGCGCCTGCGGGGAATGTTGGTGAGTCCAGATGATCGCTTTGTGGGGCCGCGTCTGGTGCTGCACATGAAGCGCATCGTGTCGCCTGGCCACACCGGGCCGATCACGGTGACGATTGAGAATCGTAGCTCCCGCCCGGTGCCGCTGCGCCTGGGCGAATCCGTCGCACACATCGAATTTGAATTCCTCTCTTCTGACCCCGTCCGCCTCGTGGAGGACGTCTGACCTTTTTCTCTCAAAAACAACACACATTGCTATGGGAGACTCCCACACACCGCCACCTGCCAACACCTCACCCGCTATCCCTCCGATGACCACACTCCGCCCCATCAATCCGGAAGACATAGAGCTTCCCCCAGGCACCGCCTCCCAACTGCGCAGCTACCTTGAGTCCGAGCCATTTTTGGATCTGACCCACCGTCTGTTTAACGATCTCTGCACTCTGCATGTGCGTGCGACTCCGGCACCGCTGTTGGAAAATGAGCAAATGGCCGTTCTGAGTGGCGGTGGGGAGGCAGACTGGGATGATGCCGCCCAGTGGATGGCGCTGAGCCAGGCGTTCATCTTGGCGCGCGGGACACACTCTGACAGTGCGATCTGGGATGAGTCATTGCCGCCGGAGTATTATGGGGTGGCATTCATCTGCTGCGACGAGGCAGACATGGGCTGTAGCATGCTGAACTGTGCGATGGAAGTGCTGCACAATTTGCTGTCCGATTATTTCAAGATGCGGACGCACCGTCTGGAGCGCTTTGGATTTTCCCACACCGCCTCCAGCGTCAGTGGGATGCCTGTCGGTGATTCGCGCTTTCTGGTCAGCTCTGTCTTTCGTTTTCAGTTCGACGGGTTCGAGTCCGAAGAAGTGCGCATGGTCCTGGCGGAATTCATGAAGCGTCTGCCAACTGCGGTGCATCTTTTCACGGCAAGTTCTGGCCTGGCGTGGTAGGTCTGCCGGTTAGCTCAGTTTGAGCTTCAGGTAGAACCAGTAACAGAGCACGATCAGGAAGATGAAGACGGGGGCGCGGAGTTCCCACTGCATTGGCTTCTTGAAGGTCCCAAAGAATCCGGTGGGGATGGAATCGGGTACTTTGATTTGAGTGGACTGCCAGTCGAGGGCGTACTTTTCGCCCAGTTTGTGCAGTCCTTCAGAGGCGGTGATGGAGTAATTCCCCATCGCGCCGCGCAGGACGATCTGGCCGTTTTTTTGGAGGGCGATGATCAGCTTGTCATCATGGGTCATGCTGCGTGCCCACGCGGCGATGAGTAGGCCTACTAGTAGAATCGGGAGCCACTTAAACATGGCGGCGACTTTACAGGGCGGCTGCTTTTTCGTCCATGCGAAAAGTCGGTGGCTCAGGGCAAATCGGCCTGGAGCGTACCGCTGCCGTCGGCTGGCCAGGGTGCGCCTTGGGCGATCCAGCGCTGGAGGACGGCGACTTCATCCTGGGTGATACGTTGGCCGACAGGGGGCATGGACTTCAGGTGGCCAGGGGCGGAGCCGATCCGCGTGACGAAGTGGCTCTGTTCAGGGTGGCCTGGGACAATGAAGATGCCGAGCGCTCCGGTGCGGGTGGCTGCGGCGCGGTTTGTCAGGTTCATGCGGCCGGGGAGGGCGTCTTTGTTGTGGCACATGACGCAACGGTTTTCGAGGATGGGCTTCACGTGCTGCGCAAAACCGACGGTGCCCTGCATGGCGGCTTTTTGCTCTGCCGCAGATAGGACATTCGTCCCGGCAGGATGCGTCTCCGAGTCTGCCGGGCTGCTTGACTGGCAGGCGGGGATGAGCAGGGCGATTGCGGCGAGGGGCAGGAGGTCGGTGAGCCGTGGCATCTTCATTCCGAATCCTACGTCAGGATGTCGGATTGTCATCTGGTGCAAAGATGAATTTTGCGATTCGACAAACTGCTTCGTCTCTGTTTGATCTGCGGCCAATGCGCAGATTTCTATTCTTATCGATCACGTTTCTTGTTGGCACGCCTTTGGGGCTTGGTGCCAAGGAGGTAAAGGTCACCCTGAAGACCAAGGTGGCGCAAATGAAGTACGACCAGGAGGTGATCGAGGTAGAGCCGGGAGATCAGGTGGAGATCACGCTCGAAAACGTGGATGATCTGCCCCACAACCTCGTCGTCTGCCGCCCAGCTGCGGATGGAACCAATGACAAAGGAATGGAAGTGGCCCAGTTGGCTTGGAGTCTGGGGGAGAAGGGGATGGCCAAGGCATGGATCCCAGATCACCCGAGAGTGATGGTGCACACCAAGTTGGTGAACCCTCACGAACGTGACACCCTGCGGTTCACGGCACCGAATGAGGAGATTGACCTGCCCTTTGTTTGCACCTTTCCCGGACACGCGCTGATGATGAATGGCACGATCACGGTGGCGCGCCCCCTGCCGCCAATCCGTAATCTGCACTACCGCTACTACCTGCCAGCAGAAGGGGACCGGTACCAACAGTTGCCTGATTTTTCAAAGCTGACACCCGTCGAGGAGGGGCAATTGCCTGCGGGTAAGGTGGATATCTCGATGCATCTGAAGGAGAAAAAGGGCAGTTTTGCCTATGTCTTCGAAGGCACGCTGGACTTCCCAAAGGCGGGTCCATACGAGTTCACGATTGGCTCTGACGATGGCAATGAGTTGTGGATCGACGGCAAGAAGGTGAGCGAGCACGACAGCATCCACCCCTTCTCAATCAAGAAGGTCAAGCTGCGGAAGCAGGAGAAGGGGCCACATCATGTCGAGTTGCGGTACTTCGAAGGTGGTGGGCAAAAGGAGCTCTTCCTGGGCTGGAGCGGGCCGGGCTTTCAGCTTCGTCCGCTGAGCGAGGGTGCCCGTGGTCTGGATCAGTTGCAGACCGATGAGGAGAAATTCACAGGCATGCCGCTGGTGGTGGGCGATGAGGCTAGGGTCTATCGCAACTTTATCGATGGCAGTTCCCCGCGTGGCATTGCGGTGGGGTTTCCTGGCGGGGCGAATCTCTGCTGGGATGCGGACCAGATGAATGTGGTGATGGTCTGGCAGGGAGCCTTCATGGATGCGAAGCGGCACTGGACGGGTCGGGGGGCTGGCGATCAGCCGTCGCTCGGTTACGGTGTGGTGCGTCTAGCGGATACACCGCAGCACGCGCTGGCGCGCCTCACGGGAACGGATGCCGACTGGCCATCGCCTGATGCCAGGGACGACTGGAAGTCGGGTGCATATCGCTTCCTCGGCTATGAATTGGGGGCGCGGAGGTTCCCGTTGTTTCGCTACGAGTATGCGGGGCTGGTTGTTGAAGAGCGTTTTGAAGTGACGGGCACTGTGACGGCTGGGACACTGAAGCTGCGTCGCATCGTTTCTTTGAAGGGCAGTGGCGAGACCGCCGATCTGTTTTTCCTCGCTGCGGCGGGCAAGGTGACGCCTATCGGGGATGGGTGGGCATTGGGGCCTGCGCGTGAGGTGTTGCTGAAGGTGGAGGGCGGTGTCCCGAAGCTACGCGAGAAGGGCAATGAACTGCGGGTGCCTGTGAACCTGACCCATGGGGAGGCGCAGTTCGCCCTCAGCTACGAATGGCCAGTGGTGGCCAAGTAATCATCGTCTTTTTGCTCTTATGAAATCGCATTTTGTTTTTCTGGCCTTCGCTCTGGGGCTTTCTCTTTCTGCCAGGGCTGCTGATCCGGTGGAGTCGGACTTCTACAAGATCGAACCCTTCACTCTGCCTGATGGGCTGGTGGCTGAAGTGGGCTCGATCGAGCTGCTGCCGGATCAAAAGGTGGCCTTTGGGACGCGGCGGGGCGAGATTTGGATCGTTGACGGTGCGATGGGGGCGGACGTGACCCAGGCGAAGTTCACCAAGTTTGCCGAGGGCCTGCATGAGATCCTAGGATTGGCCTGGAAGGACGGCTGGCTGTACGTCACGCAGCGTCCAGAGCTGTCTCGGCTAAAGGACAAGGACGGCGATGGGCGGGCGGATCTCTTTGAGACGGTGAACGCGGGTTGGAACATCACGGGCGACTACCACGAATATGCTTTTGGATCACGCTTTGATCGCGAGGGGAATCTGTGGGCGACGCTTTGCCTGACGGGCTCGTTTCACTCCACTGCGCCCTATCGCGGCTGGTGTGTGCGGATCACGCCGGAGGGGAAAATGCTGCCGACCTGTGCCGGTTTGCGTTCGCCGGGTGGGGTGGGGTTCAATGCGGCGGGGGATGCTTTTTATACGGACAATCAAGGGGTATGGAATGGCTCTAGCTCGCTGAAATGGCTGAAGCCGGGCTCATTTCATGGCAATTCGGAGGCGCTTCGCTGGTGGGATGAAAAGATCTTGGGGCCGCGGCCGCTGGAGAGCGCCAGTGGGACTCGCATCACTGCGGAGCGTGAGCGCAATCCTCTGTTTGTGCCGCCAGCGGTGATCTTGCCCCACGATCGCATGGGGCACTCGCCGACGGGTTGGGACTTTGATCGCACCGGAAAGTTTGGGCCATTCAAAGAGCAACTTTTGGTGGGGGAGCAGACCTACTCAACGCTGGATCGGGTTTATTTGGAGAAGGTGAATGGGGTTTACCAAGGGGTGTCGTTTGAGTTTCTGGGGGGCTTTCAGTCAGGCTTGATCGGTGTCCGCATGGCGGAAGACGGGACGTTCTTCGTGGGTGGATCTGATCGCGGATGGGGATCGCGTGGGGGTAAACCGTTTGATTTTGAGCGAGTGCGCTGGACGGGCAAGACGCCGTTTGAGATTCATGAGGTCCATGCGCAGCCAGAAGGATTTGAGCTGACCTTCACCAAGCCAGTGGATGCCGCAACGGCGCGGGCGGCGGGCAGCTACGACGTGGAGGCCTGGACCTACATCTGGCAGTCCAGTTACGGGAGTCCCGAGGTGGATCAGGTGAAGCCAGTGGTGGAGGTGATTTCCGTGGCGGACGATGGGCTTTCCGTGCGATTGAAAGTGACGCCACTGACCAAAGGGCATGTGCATGCGATTTCTGCCAAAGGCCTGCGGTCAAAGGAGGGGGAGCCTGTCTTGCACCCGACGGGGTACTACACTTTGAACGAGATTCCCAAACCCTGATCGTGAGCGACGAAAAAGCCAAGGCCATCCCCGTGGTGGAAATCTATACGGACGGCGGTTGCCAGGGGAACCCTGGGGTCGGTGGCTGGGGGGTAGTCCTACGTTACAAGACTTTGCGGCGGGAGTTTTCTGGCGGTAGCCCGGCGACGACGAATAACCGCATGGAACTGATGGCCGCCATTGAGGCCCTGAAGGCGCTGCTGAAGCCCTGTGCTGTCCACCTGCATACGGACTCGGAGTATGTGCGCAACGGCATCACCAAATGGTTGGCAGGCTGGAAGCGCAATGGTTGGAAGACCAGCACCAAACAGCCGGTGAAAAATGCAGACCTGTGGCGCGAGTTGGAGTCCCACACCATCCGTCACACAGTGACCTGGAAGTGGGTCAAGGGGCACGCTGGCGTGCCGGAAAACGAGGCCTGCGATCAATTGGCCACGGCCGCGATGCAGGAGGTGCGGAAGCAGTACACCAAGGCCGAATTGGCCGCAAAGTTGAAGCTCTTTAAGGAGCGGGAGGAGGAGTAGCCGCCTGGGGCTTGAGGCGGTAGAGATACTCCGTGAATTGCGCCTCTTCCTGACCATAGAAGATGCCAATGCGCTCGAAGTCAGGGCTCTTGATGACGCGATCTAGCAACTCGGGACTGTAGCTCTTTGCCAGATTTTCGTGGGCGTAGCAGATGAAGAGATCGCGCTTCTGGCTGCGTGCCTTTTGCACGAGGGCATCGATGTCTGCGGCGGTCTCAAGCTTGTAACCAAAGGCATCGTATAGCGTAGCGTTGCTCCAGAACGCGCCGAAGAGTGCGGCTGGTTCTTTCGTTGCATCTGCCCCGGCGTAGTGAGGGAAGGGTGCCCCTCGGGCGGTTATGATGGCGGCGCGCTCGTCTTGACGGGGGGTGTGGGCCAGGCGCACCGCAAACGTTCCGCAGGGCCAGAGCGCGATGATGCCGGAGAGTGCGGCGATCCAACAGCGGGTTTGTTTCGCGAGGCCATCAAGTGCAGCGCCGAATGCGAGCGCGACCCAGGGCAGGGCATAAACAATGTACCAGAAGTGCAAAAACAGATCCTTACGCGCCATCATGCCCCAGGCAAAGAGGATGGCGATGGGGCTGCCGATGGCGATGAGGCGGAGCGCGCTGCCCCGTCGGATCAGGACCACACTGCCGGCGATGATCATGCTGATGAGTGAACCGATGCCGATCCAATGCCAAGGTTGGGCCGCTAGCCAGCGGGAGACGCTAAGGTTGAGTGGATTGGCGGGCTGGGTGTCGGTCCAGCGCACGCCAGTGGTCAGGAACCCGAGGATTTCCCGCCACCAAGTCCAGTTCATATTGCCATGAATGCTATCGTTTTTTCCCAGCATCTCCAAGAGCGGAGGAATCAGGGGGAGGAGCATTTGCAAGCAGAGCATCGCCGCCATGAGCCCGGCCACGGTGGGGCGAATGACTTGATCAATCCCGTGCGCGCCTTTCATCCACAGGACGGTCTGACGCAGCATGACCAGCCCGCAAATAACCGCGATGAAGTACGCGCTGCCCATGAAGGCCCAAAGGCATAAAAACACTCCTCCACCGAAGCCCAGCCAGTCGCGCCAGCGTCCCGTCTGCAAGGCGGAGTTGAGGAAGAGGAAGATCACTGCGACACCCAAAATCATGAGGGAATAGCCGCGCGCCTCTGATGAATAGCGGATATGCCAGCCATGGAGACCGAGCGCTAAGGCCGTACCCCAGGCGGCGATGTTGCCGCCCGTGCGTCCTGCGAGTCGGGTGAGGAGGAAGATCGTCAACAGGCCCGCCAGCAGTGATGGCAGTCGTCCTGCCCACTCCACCACCTCCCCAGGTGCGGCGAGTCCCATGGTGCGGGCGGCGCTGACGGAGAGTCGCGCGGCGATTGAGAATGGCTGCGAATTATTGCCAACGTTGTTCAGCCAAAAGGTCTCTCCCCACCTCGGCGCATCGAATTTGGGAAGGGGAGATTTTTCGGGCGCAAACTCCCACAGTCCTGCGTAGAGGCGGGCGTAGTTGTGGGCCTCATCATTGTAAAAGCCGAGCGTCATCCGTGGCAGTCTGGTTGCCGTGGCGATGAGCAGTGTGATGAGGATCAGCCAGCCCCAGCGGAGTTTGGTGGGCTTTGTTTCGTTGCAAACGACGGGGCCAGTCCACCATCGGGAGGTCAGCAGTAGTAGCAAAGTCAGGCCCAAATTGACCATGGCTGCGCGAACGAAGAAGAGCTTGGCCGGCGATTCGATGCGTGGTTTTAGGCCCTTTGCCGCCACGGTCGCGGCGTCGTGCGTCCACGCCTGACCGGCGATGATCAAGAAGGTGGCCAGTGCGGCGGCGGTGATGCTGAGCGCAATCACAAATCCCCAAGCCTGGCGACGCCGCGCTGGGTCCGCACTGTTTTGGAGATGAGCGATGAATTGCTTCATGCCGGAGGATCCACCTGGGAGATCGTCGTGCGCCGTGAGCCGGGATTCTTCAAGCGCCAAAGGAAATGCTGGGCGGAGAGCTTCAGACACTGAATGCCGTAGCGCGCGGCTTTGGAAAATGGAATGGAGCTGCTGTCCTCCTCATAGACGGTGGGGCAGGTGACTTCGCAGGTGCGGAAGCGGGCCTGCAGTGCGGCGACGAGGAGCTGGTTATCAAAGATGAAGTCGTTGCGCAGGGCGTGGAAATCTACCTTCTCCAGGAGGCGACGCGAATAGGCGCGGTAGCCCGTGTGATACTCCGTATGGTAGGTGCCCAGGGCGAAGTCCATGGCGTTGCTGAGCCCCCAGTTGGCCATGTAGCGCCACACGGGCATGCCACCGGTCAAGGCACCGACACCTGAGGTGCGCGAGGCGAGGCAGAGGTCGTAAAAACCGGTGGCCAAGATTGCGGACATCGTGGGAACGAGGCGCGGGGTGTACTGATAGTCGGGGTGCAGCAGCACGACGATATCTGCGCCCGCGTCGAGACCGGCCTGGAGGCAGCGCTTCACGTTGCCGCCGTAGTTTTGGTTGGTCTCATTGACCTTTACCGTGATGCCGAGTGAACGGGCGATCTCTGCGGTGCGATCTTTGGAGCAGTCATCGACCAAGATGACGTCATCTGTGATTGTGCGGTCAATTTCTGCAACGGTTTTGGCGACCGTCTTTTCGGCATAATAAGCCGGCATGACGACGGCGACGCGTTTTCCTTGGATCATAAGCCGCCCACCCTGGACTGAATTGACCCTTGAATCAAGCTGCGGAGATGAGGACGGCCAAAGTTTCTGAGGCAAACATGGCCGCATGCGCAAGCCCCGCCGCTCCATACTGGATGCACGATTGGAGGAATGATCGGTCGTCGCCTGAGGCTAGACTGCGCTGGTGGAGCTTCTTGGCGGCGTTGCAGGCCGCTGATTCGGGCAGTTCGACATCATCCCAGCTCAGGGTTTGGCCGCGTTCCACGGGGCGGACAATGCGCGCATTTTCGATCAGCCCCAAGGGGATGGCGTCGGGCACTTCAGAAATCAGGGTGGCCTCGCCGCGCAGATCAAAGCAACCGGGCGCTTTGTCGATGTAGGTGCCGGGGGCGATGTCGCGCTTGGCCACAGACGCGATAGTCACGGTTGGGTCTGGGGAGTTGTTCAGGAGCGGCCCGCCGCCACAGGCGACACGGTGGATGGTGCGCAGCATCTCCAGGTGGCAGAGGTGATAGGGCCGGGTCAAGGTAAAGAAGGGGCCATCCCCCAGCTTGAAGTAGCGGAGGACTTCTGGACGCTCAAACGTGTGCTCGGCCACGATGAAAACGCCTGCAGGCAGCTCCCGATTCAGCGTATAGTCGCTGATGGCGCGTCCGATGCGCTTCGCCCGGCGGCCCAGTTCTGCGCCGATGAGGTCCAGCGGTTGGCCTCCTTCGCCAAGCATGCCGCGGCAGGCGAGGGTGGCCCCCAGCCCGTTCGCCACCAGGGCTTGTTCCATCTGGATCTTCGTTCCATCGGTGAAACTCGTCGTCTGCGCGATGCTGATGCCGTTTTTCTTGGCCCAATACTCCATCTCATCCGGATGGGGCGTGTGGTTCAGAAAGCCTTTGATGTTTCCATACACCAGCGGGCTGAAGCCCATGCTCTGCGCTTCTTCTGCCAATGCGGCCAGGGAGCCCGGTTGGTCCCCCTCGGCCTCAGAGAGGATCCCTTGTTCACAGTAGTAGGAGCCAACGGTGACGTGAAACTCGGTGGACATCGTCACGACCGGGCGGCCTGCGGCGAAGGCGGCCTCCACGACTTTTGCCCCTTGGATGACGCTACCGCTGCATTCCACAACGAGGTCGCTGCACTCCGCCAGCTCCTCAGGGGATTGGGTGAGCAGGTCTGCGTCAATTTCATCAACGTCCGCAGGCTTCCGGCGGGAGAGAACTTTGGAAATGGTATAAGAATCGTGATTCGCCAGCAGTCCCAACAATCCCCGAGCAATGAACCCAGTTCCGCTTACCCCCACACGCACAGGTCGGTCTTGGGGGTGAAAAAAGGCAAGCGGTGTGCGGAGCATGAATGGTTATAGCGTGGGTGAAAAACAGAGAAAACCAAAAAATCAAAAATTCTTCGGTAAAGGAGGCAACTCAGCGGACTTACGCGCCGCAGGGGACGTCGGCTGCCAGTTTTTGGTTATTTTTTGGGGACATTGAGTGTTTTTCCTGAGTCGTGGGTGACTTCGTAGCCTCTGGAGCGGAAGAGGTTAACAAGGCCTTTTTCTCCGGCTAAGTGACCGGTGCCAACGAGCACCATCACGTTCTTTCCCGTGAGCAACTCCTGTTCCAGTCGGGCCATCCAATTCTTGTTTCGATTGTTGAGAAACAAATCCATCAATTCTGGGAACTTCTCCGCCTCCCGGAAGAGCATGTCGTGGAGAGTGGTGAGGTCGCCATCCTTCCAGGCGCGGATCATTTTGTTGAATTCGCGGGAGAGGTTCTTTACCTCTGCCAAGGTCTGAGAGAGCAATTCCTGCTGCTGCTGATCGGTCAGGCCAGCGAACATCTGGAGCTGGAATTCGACGGTCTCGAGACCTTCTGCGGGCTTATGGTCCTGGGCGGCGATGGTTTCAAAGTAATTATCGACGCCCTGATCCGGCTTCGCCCCCAGCGCTGCGTATTCGATTGCGGTGATCATCAGTGCCACGTACCAGGGGCGGAAGCGGTTCAATGAGGATGGATCCAGGTTTCGCGTCGCCGCCCATGCCTTCACCTCTGCCCAGCTTTTTTCATCAATGTGCTGATCCAGGGCCGTATCGCTGGAATACGTCGCTAACGCGCTCATTCGGCTGACCAGTTCGGTGGAGCTGCCGGATCCAGGCGGCAGTTCGAGGAGAAGCAATTGGGAGTCCATGTAGGCCGCCTCGTAGGCTGGGGCCAGTGGGTAGTCCTCCTCCCTTAAAATGTGGATCGTGCCGCAGAGGTAGAGTTTGTTTTTGCCGTCGGCACTCTTTACCACCCAGACACTGCCTGCGCCGTCTTCGGCGGCGAGCGTTGCATCCGGGACCTGTAGTTCCTCATTTGACGACGATTTGCCGCAACCGGTCAGAACCAGCAGCAGGGGGAGGCAAAAAATCCAAGGCAACAATCGGGGCACGCGTCGCACATCCAATCACGCAATCAGGGCCTTCTGCAAGGGCTGAATATGTGGGTTTTTATGGGGGACTTTGGGCTGCTTCTTGCCGCTAATTTGATTCGCTGTGGCCAGTCGCGAAAATCTATTTCGCGCAAAGTGCGTGTTTTCGTGCCATGATGAGGCCGATGGAACAATCCCTCCTCACTCTCCTGGCGGATCCTGAATATACGCCAGCTAACCTGGGCGAACTGCTCGCCCTGCTCTCCTTAAAGCCAACGCAAAAGGCCAGACTCGAAGACGCGCTGCATGCTCTCGTCGATCAAGGCCTGATTGTTCGGACCAAAGGCAACCGCTTCATTCAAGCCCGCGAGGCCGATCTGATTCCTGGGGTGATCCAGATCACTCGGCAAGGGCGCGGTTTTGTCCAACCCGACCAGCCTGGAATTGGCGAAATCAGTATCCCTGAGGCCTCGACAGCCACAGCCATGCACGGTGACCGCGTTTTGGTCCGCCTCAACGTGAAGCCGCAGGGTCTCCTCAAAAAGGCACCCGATGCGGCGAGTGGGAAAGTCGTGCGCATCCTGGAGCGGAAGCGTTCCCAGTTCGTTGGCACCCTCCAAGCGGGCAAACAGTTCCTTTATGTCATCCCCGATGATCCCCGCTTCAGTCACAACATCATCGTGCCACCGCCGAGGGACGTCGGTCGCCGTGCCCGGCCAGGCGATAAAGTCGTCGTTGAACTGACCGATTGGGAAAATCGCCACACCAGTCCCGAGGGCGAAGTCATCGAGGTCCTAGGCGCTGCGGATGCCGAAGGGGTGGATATGCTGAGCGTCCTGCGGCACTACGCGCTGCCGTTGCACTTTCCCAAGGAGGTCCTCGCCGAGGCGGAGACCATCGCGAAATCCCGTCCGGACAATCAGCCCAGCGCCGCCGATATCAAAGGCCGCGAGGACTGCCGAGGGCACAATGTCATCACCATTGATCCGGATGACGCCAAAGATTTCGACGACGCCATCTGCATTGAGCCCTTCAAAGATGGCTGGAAAGTCTGGGTGCACATCGCCGATGTGTCCTACTACGTCCGTCCCGGCGGTCCGCTTGACGAGGAGGCCCATAAGCGGGGCAACTCCACCTATCTGGTCGATCGCGTGATCCCGATGTTACCAGAGGCGCTGAGCAATGAGCTCTGCTCTCTCAAGCCGAACATTGATCGCCTCACCAAGTGCGTGGAGTTCCACCTCTCTGGAGACGGTGCCGTCGTCTCGTCGAAGTTTTACCCCGCCGTGATCCGCTCCAAGCGCCGTTTCAGCTACCAACAAGCCTTGGCCGTCATTGAGGGAAAAGCCACCGATGCCATTGAGACGATGCTGCAAGACGCCCACCAGGTGGCCCAGCGCATCCGCAAGCGCCGCTTCAAGAATGGCTCGCTTGATCTCGATTTCCCTGAAAACAAAATCCGGCTCGATGATCACGGTCGCATCCTGCGCATTGATCGCATGGAAAATGATGTGTCTCACCAACTCATCGAGGAGTACATGCTCCTCGCCAACGAGGCTGTCGCCGCGCACCTGATGCGTATCGACAGGCCGTCCATCTACCGCATTCATGAGGCACCGAAGGATAAGAAGCTCCAGGAATACCGCGACGATGTCCTCAGTCACCACATCCCTTGTGGAAACCTCAGCCTGCGGCCGGAGGTGCAAAAACTCCTCGCTAGGCTCAACAGCATGCCCATCGGGGCGGCGCTGAAGATCGGTTTCTTGCGCTCTCTCATGCGCGCCCGCTATGCGGTTGAGCCGCTCGGCCACTACGGTTTGGCCAAAACACGATACACACATTTCACGTCGCCGATTCGCCGTTACTCTGATTTGGTGGTGCATCGCGTTCTCTTTGAAAAGCAGCAGCCGACCGTCGCAGCCATGCGGGAGATCGCCGATCACCTCACCGATACGGAGCGCAACTCTGCCGATGCGGAGCGGGATAGCAAAGACGTCAAGCTCTACGCCTGGCTGACCGCTCAGCTCGACTCTGGTAGTCCTGCGCCATACGACGCCCTTGTCACCGATGTGCGGAACTTTGGGTTCTTCGTGGATGTGCCCGGACTGGGTATGAGCGGTGCCGTGCCGCTTTCTTCCATTCAGGATGACTTTTACACCCTCGACACCGTCCGCAACGAGCTCGTCGGTCGCCACACCCGCCGCATCATCAAGCTGGGTGATCGGCTCCGCGTGCAGATTTACAAGTTAGACAAGTTCAAGAAGCAGGTCGATTTTTGTCTCGTCCCCACCCCCGGCAAACCGGCCGCTAAAAGCAAGGGGCGGGCCGATGGCGGTGAGCAGACCCGAGGGCGGGAGGCAGACCGTGGCCGCGTCCGCGACTGGGATCGCGAGAGGCGCAATGAGCGGAAGGGCGGCAAGAATCGGGAGGGGGACCGAGACCGCGCTGGAGGACCTGCCAGACCTGGAACCTCGAAGCCGGGCGCATCCAGGCCCGGCAGTGCCAAGCCAGACGAGCGCACGCGCACTGATGAGCGCAGCAAGCCAAACGGTACCCGCAAGGAGCGCAATCAAAACAAGCCCAAGCGCACCATGCCTCCTGGGCCCAAGCCCGGCAGTAGCGGCACCCAACCCGCTAGGCCCAAAAAGCGCCACCGTGGGAAGTAGCCGCTGACGCTGCGTCGTCATTTCCTCCTGCGGAGGAAAGGCGGGGGTGCGTGGTTCGCTCGAGATCGTCGTCCAGTTCTCAGCGCAGGATCTCGTCCACTTTGATCTCGACGGTCTCTTGGCTGACGGAGTCTGGTGCCCTCGCGAAGTCAGTGGTGCTGACCACGGAGGTGTCGGATGGGCTGCCGAACAACCTTTTGGCACCATAAACGAGTGCGACGACGCCGGAGACGACCAACCCACCCATCAGCACGATGAATCCGACAAAGATGGCCAGCGCGATGAGGCCTGCGGCCAGCGCTGCGAATACCGCCAGCATCAGGTAGCCTGACCAACTACGGGGTCGAAACTGAAGCACTCTTGCTTGCATAGGCCTAATAGTGCAGGCGTTCCGCCGGAGGGAAAGGCGAAAAATGGCTCCATTTTGGAATGGCTCAATCTTTCCATGCCGCGAGACCAAAGGTCATTAGCGCGCCGACACCCCATTGCAAGACCGCCCCTGGGAGCAAGTAGGACGCGGCGATCATGCCCGCCCCCAGGATCATTTTCTTTGGCTGCACGGTGGTCTTGCCGTACAGAAGCGCGCCCATGCCGATCGCTCCGAAAATCAGCGATCCGTAGAATTCAGCTTCAGAGGGCAGGGTCATGGTGCATCAAACGTGGTGGGGAGGGTTGCATTGCACCTTGTTTGTATCACGGCGCTAGCTCCGCGAATTTCCAGGCTGGCTTTGACGGCGCGGGCATTTCCAGGACGGCAGCGCGGACCAGTTCAATCGGGATTGGCCCCAAAGTCAGGATCTTGTCGTGAAACTGCTGTTCCGTCATCTTCCCACTGGCGACTGCCTCGCGGTGCAGCGCGATCAATTGCAGGCCACCCAACATGTAGCCGCATTGATAGAGCGGGGAGTAGTCCCCCTTGATGAATCGCCGTACCTCGCTGGTGGCACCGAATTTCTCGTGACCGACGCGATCCATGAGGAACTGGACCATTTCGTTTGGCTGCATTTGGCCGAGGTGAAACTTCAGTGTCACGATGATCCTTGCGCAGCGGTGCATCCGCCAAAACAGAGCGCCGATCTTTTCTGCGGCCGTTTTGTGGTAGCCGAGATCCCAGAGGCGCATCTCCCAGTAGAGTGACCAGCCTTCGACATAAAAAGGGGTGCTGAAGAGCCCGCGATAGTCCCGATGCCGCTCCGCCATGAACCGCTGAAGGTGATGCCCTGGGATCAATTCATGAGGCACCACGTTGTGCATGAAGGGCTGGCTGTTGCCGCGCATCGCCATCAATTTGTCCTCTTGCTTCATGTCCGACGTGGCAAAGGCGATGATGATATCATGGCCGCTGTAGGCCGCGTAGGGCATCTGTTTTTGTTCTGCGCTCGACAGCATCCGCGTACCCCACCAGGTCTCGCACTCTGGCGGCACGGTGATGAGGCTGCGTTCCTTGATAAAGGCGATCGCCTTGGCGGCTTCGTCCCGCACCATAGCCTCTTGACCACCGGGCCGTACGTGCATTTCTTTGACCTTCTTTAGCGCGGTCTTCCAGTCATCGCCAAGGCCCATTTCCTGGGCGGCGGCCTTCATCTTCGTTTCGCACCAAGCGAATTCGTGCTCGGCGATACGGATCAATTCCTCTGGAGAATAGGGGATGAATTCGTAGCCTAGTTGGCGCTGTAGCTCCTCCACTCCGATCATTTTGCCGATCAATGGCCGATCACTTTCGCCTTTGATCCCGGCAATTTCTTCGTTGAGGAACTTTTGGTAGCCCTCCAGAGCCTTCTGCGTCTCGTCATAGGGCTGCCGCACCCACCAGGAGAATTCGGGGATGAAGCCATCCTGATTTTCGAACCAATGCTTCAGCAGGTTGGCCTGCATTTTGACGATCTCTGCGCATCGCATCGCCTGATAGGGGCTCGGCAATGGGGTCAAATTGGGCTTTTTAGGCTCTTTGGGCTTGGCGTTTGCAGCCTTCAGGCCGTCTTGCAGCTTGCGGATCTGCGCTGGCACGGGTGCCAATCGCGAAGCGGCGACCTCCGGCGGTTGTGGCTTTCCGTTCAGTCGAGTTACGGTCAAATCCTCGACGATGGATCGGAAGGGAAGCCATTGCGCCAGCGCTTTCCGCTCCACATTTTGCTGGGCCAAATCGTTCAGGCTGGACTCTAACGTCGTGCGGAGCAGGATTGCATCGATGCGATCACTACCGTCCCGATTGCCTTCGTCTTGGGCGGATAACGTCTTTTGCCAGGCCTCCAGGAGCTGTCGTTCGGCGCTGACTTGCTCGATGGAAGCCTCCGCTGGCGACCAGTGTTTCGAAAAGAGGTCCATGTCTGCCGAAAATCGCCTCACCAGGGAGGGCATCGACTCGGACTCTGCGGCGGGGGCGGGAGGGCATGCCCAAGCGGTCAGCACGGGGAAAATCCAGAGGCAGGGAAGGGGGGAGGTCGAGGCCATGGTCGAGATGGGGCTACGCTACTCGAAATGTCCCGAAGCGGAAGCGCAGAGTTTTACCAGGATCATCCGTGACGACCCGGCATTCGTTGGTATGGTAAAGACGTATCGAGGCCATGATTGACGACCCAGCCCCCAAGACCCCCGAAGATCAAATCCCGCTCAAGGCCGGGCAGATCATCGATCTCGACGATCTTCCTGTCGAACAACTCACCGCTGAGCAGCAGATGGCCCGGTTTGAGGAGTTGCTCAAGGAGGAGGACTGGGGCCACCAGCCCTGCTAGCCAGCGCCTGTGAATCTTGGACTGCGGCGGTCTCCCCGGTCAGCGTCGATGGCGAACTTTCGCCCAAATTTTGGGCTCGTATTCACGTGGCCCCTCCGTTTCTGCCGCAAACCCCGCCGTCCATCAACACATTTCCTTTCGGGCTAAAGGTCTCAGCAGGGGATGTCTCTGGGGAGTTCTTAATCAGGCCCGATTTAAAGTGAAAATATAGTGTCAAGATGCCTCTGGCATCATAAATGCTGCTTGACTCTCAGGGCTGCCCGGTGATTGATTCGCCCTTTATTCTGGGAAACCCCCTATGATGGAGTGGGACAAGATCATCTGGCTTTCATGTTATGTGCTGGTGTTCGCCGGGCTTTCAGCCTTTGGCGCGCATCGCATCAAGGTATTGTGGCATTATTGGCGACACCGCCATGACGTGCCCAAGCCACTCTACGAGTTCAAAGAGCTGCCCCGGGTAACCATCCAGTTGCCCATTTTTAACGAGTTCCACGTCGTGGAACGTCTCGTGAAGTCCGTCTGCGCGCTCGACTACCCGAAAGACCGTCTCCAAATCCAAGTTCTCGATGACTCGACGGACGACACCGTCTCTGAGGCGAGCCGGGTAGTGGCGGAAATGCAGGTGCTGGGCTACGACATCGAATACCGCCACCGGACCAACCGGGAGGGCTTCAAAGCCGGGGCGCTTGACGCGGCAATGCCCGCTGCGACTGGGGAGTTTGTCTGCATTTTTGACGCCGACTTCGTTCCTGGGGCGGACTACCTTCGCCAATTGATCCACTTCTTCAGCGATGAAAAGGTGGGCATGGTCCAGGCTCGCTGGGGCCACATCAACAAGAATTTCTCCCTCCTCACGAAGCTCCAGGCGCTCTTCCTGGATGGGCATCTAGTGCTAGAGCAGACCGCCCGCAGCCGTCGGGGCGAGTTTCTCAATTTCAACGGAACCGCTGGGATCTGGCGGCGGGAGGCGATCGAAAACTCTGGGGGCTGGCAGCATGATACCCTGACTGAGGACTTGGACCTGAGCTATCGCGCCCAGCTCAATGGGTGGCGGTTCATCTATCTGAAGGACGTCGTCGTGCCGGCGGAATTGCCGCCAGACATGGATGGTTTCAAATCCCAGCAGCATCGCTGGACCAAGGGCTCCATTCAGGTCTGCAAGAAAGTCCTGGGCAACGTCTGGCGCAGCGATGTGCCGCTGGCGCTGAAGGTTGAGGCCACCGCCCACCTGACCTCTAACTTTGCCTACCTGCTGACGCTCTGCACGCTGGTGCTGATGTATCCTGCCAATTTCATCATCGAGTCGTCCTGGCAAAAAGCGGTCTTTGTCGATATCCCCGTTTTCCTCTTCGCCTCCCTTTCCGTGATCAGCTTTTACCTCGTCGCCCAAGGCGCACAGAGCAAATGGGGCTGGCTAAAGGCCGTGCCCTACCTGCCCCTGTTACTGGCGCTCGGGATCGGAATGTCCATCAACAACGGCAAGGCCGTGATCGAGGCGTTGCTAAACAAGCAGTCTGATTTTGTCCGCACGCCCAAGTACGGTGTGGAAAATCGCGGGGAGGCCCGTAAGCAGCGCGCCATTTACAAGGCTGGCAAGTCGCTGTGTCTTTGGATCGAGACAGGCATCACGATCTACTTTGGCTTTCTCATTGGCTTGGCAGTATCACGCGGTCAGTGGGGATCGTTGCCATTCCTATTCTTATTCTTTTCCGGCTTTGCCTACGTGTCTGCCGGTTCCCTGCTGAAGCGCTTCACCATGGGGGCGGGTGCTCCGCCTGAACCTCCCGTGACACCTGACGGCGTCGTGACCGTCTGATCGCGGAAGTAGCCATCGCTGACAGAATTCTGTCTTGCCTCCGCGATGAAACCCGGCTCAGTAGCGGGCTCCCTTTCTGTTTTCCTACCCCTAAATAAATACGTCCATGTCAAACGACCCCACCCACCAAACCGCGCTCATGGAGAAGATCGTCTCCCTCTGCAAGCGCCGTGGCTTTATCTATCAAAGCAGCGAGATCTACGGGGGCTGCGGTGGCGTGTGGGACTACGGTCCATTGGGGGCTGAGCTAAAGCGCAATCTCCGCGATGCCTGGTGGACGACCATGACCCGCCAGCGCGAGGACGTGCTCGGCCTGGATGCCTGCATCCTGATGAATCCCTCCATCTGGAAGGCCAGCGGTCACGTCGATACCTTCGCAGACCTGATGCGGGAGTGTTCGCTGACCAACAAACGCGTCCGCGCGGATCACGTGGAGCCTCAAGAAGGCGTGATCATGACCTACACGGGTGCGGAATCGCCGACCGGTTGGAGACTGGATCGTGTCATTTCCGCGCTCATGAAAAAGGGCGAGCACATCGAGAGCTTCCGCAAGCGCGTCCGCATCTTGATCGCTTCCAACGCCGGTGATGCCGCAGGAAAGCCAGAAGAGATCGTACTGTCCGGCGAGGCCAAAGGCGACGCCGTCGAAGGCAGCGTGGATTTCCATCCAGAGACGGGTGGCGCACTCGGCCCTGCACGTCCCTTCAACCTGATGCTCAAGACCTACCTCGGCCCTACCGCGACCGAGGACGACGTGACCTATCTGCGCCCCGAAACCGCGCAGGCGATCTTTGCGCAGTTCAAGAACGTCTTTGACTCCAGCCGTGTGAAGGTGCCCTTCGGTATCTGCCAAATCGGGAAGGCCTTTCGCAATGAGGTGACACCCAAAAATTTCACCTTCCGCAGTCGCGAGTTTGAGCAGATGGAGTTGGAATTCTTCATCAAGCCGGACGAAGCCGTGGAAATCATCTGCGGCGAGGTCGCCGCGTGGAGCGAGGGCGCAAACCTCGACGAGCCGCAGCCAAATTGGGGCTGGCAGATGTGGCACCGCTACTGGGTCCAGGAGCGCACGCGCTTTTACCAAAACATCGGCCTCGGCGATGTGCTGGAGTACTACTGGCAGACCACCGAAGATCTGGCCCACTACGCCCGCGCCTGTGTGGATATTCTGTGCGAGTTCCCCTTTGGCACTGAAGAGCTGGAAGGCATCGCTGCCCGTGGCGAATTCGATCTCTCCCAGCATCAGAAGCACAGCGGCAAGAACTTGGAAGTCTTTGACGAAGATCTCAAGAACGCTGCTGCCAAATTGTCGCAGGAACAGAAGGAGGCGTACATCCAGAAGCGGCTCGCCGCGGAAGCCGCCAAGACGAAGGGCGAGCCGATGCCTGAGGCAGACGTGCGTGCCTGGTTCGAGCGTCTTTTCAAAGGCAACTACGTCCCCCATGTCATCGAGCCCTCCGCCGGTCTGGATCGCATGGCGCTGGCCATCATTGCCAAGGCCTTCTGCGAAGAAGAAAAAGCCGATGTGAATGGCAAGGTAGAGTCCCGCACCTACCTCCGCTTCCATCCGCGCGTCGCGCCGATCAAGGTCGGTGTTTTTCCCCTCCTGAAGAACAAACCAGAGCTTGTGGCTAAAGCTCGCGAGGTCTATCAGATGCTGAAGAAGCACATGAACTGCTTCTATGATGAGACTGCCGCCATCGGTCGCCGCTACGCCCGTCAGGACGAGGTCGGCACGCCCTTTGGTGTCACGATTGACTTCGAAACCCTGGGTGAAAAAGGCCCTGAACTTCAAGACACCGTCACCCTCCGTCATCGCGATGGCGGGGAGCAAGAGCGTGTGAAGATCGCCGATCTGCTACCAAAGCTTCTCGCCGCGATTAGCTGAGGGCTTTGCCGAAGTGCCGCGAGATCCGCCGTGATTCGCTTCACGGGGCGGAGCTCTGCTGCGCGCAGGCAGGGCAGGGGTGCGCCGCCACCCCCGGCCGCCTCATTCAATCCAGACTCGGCCACGGGAGGTCCATTCATTGGCCAGAGGATGGAAGAGCGTATTGTCCAGGGAGTCTCGATAACCACGCAAGAACTTCGGCCAAAATCCCCAGCCGCACTCTACAACTTCGCCGCCCCCACCAGAGCTTCTGCCCAGGATCGCTAGTTTTCCCGTCACCTTTTTCTTCCAAAACGTCATGGAACTGTGACAGCATAGTCCCCGACGATGACCTCCGCCGCTCCACCCGATCTCCACGTCGCTCCGTTTCACACCACGCGGTGGACTCGCGTCTGTTTGGCAAAGGCGGATTCCGAGGATGGCCGCAGAGCCTTGGCGGACCTTTGTGATGCCTATTATGAGCCGGTTGTCGTTTATCTCCGCAGCGTGTTTCGGGATGCGGATGCGGCGCGGGAAATGAGCCATGCATTCTTTGCCGAGATGCTTGGCGGCGGCACGATCCATACCGCGGAGCGTGAGCGAGGGCGGTTTCGTTCCTATCTGCTCGGCGCGGTGAAGCATTTTGTGGGTCACCAGCGAGAGGCCGCACGGCGTTTGAAGCGCGGTGGCGGAATAGAGGCAGTGTCGTTGGACGACGGGGAAGCCGCCCAGGTGCCGGACGCGCGGCTGCTTTCGCCTGATGCGGAGTTTGACCGGCAGTGGGCGATGACGGTGATCACGCGCAGCATGGAGGCATTGCGGGCGGAGTGTATCGGCGAAGGGCGTGGTGCATTCTTTGAGGCAGTGAGCAGTATCCTGAACGGACATGCCAGCCACGGAGACCAGACCGCGCTGGCCGCGTCGTGTGGCATGAGTTTCGATGCCTTCCGCATGGCAGTGAGCCGCTTGAAGAAACGTCTGCGCCAGTGTGTGAAATCAGAGGTGGCGGGCACGCTGGAAGACCCTGCCACTGTGCAAGAAGAGATGGAGGCTCTTTTTTCCGCGTTGGGCAGATAAAAATCTTTGTTCGGTTTTCTGAGGCAGTGCGTCAGGATACGGGTATGAGCGCTTCATCGTCCGACAAAACATGCCCCCATTGCGGCTCCGCGCTGGCTGCCGAGGTGCCGGAGAGCCAGTGCCCACGCTGCCTGATGGCGCAAATCATCGAGCCCACTCAAACAGGCGAAACGGCTCTGCCAATCCCGTCACTCACCCCCGAAGAACTCGCCCCGCACTTCCCTCAGCTGGAAATCCTGGAGTGCCTCGGTCGCGGTGGCATGGGGGTGGTTTACAAGGCGCGGCAAAAGTCGCTGAATCGCCTGGTCGCACTGAAACTGCTCGCGCCGGAGCGGGCGGATGATCCGCAGTTTGCTGCGCGATTTGAAAAAGAAGCTCATGCGCTCGCGGCTCTGAACCACCCGAACATCGTCGGTGTGTATGACTTCGGTGTGACTCAGACACTCATGTCTGAGTCACCCACTTACTATCTGCTCATGGAGTTCGTGGATGGGGTGAATCTCCGCCAGCTCCTCCAAACGAAACGTCTCACGCCGAAAGAAGCCCTCAGCATCGTCCCACCGGTTTGCGAGGCGCTGCAATGCGCCCACGATCACGGCATCGTGCATCGGGACATCAAGCCGGAGAACTTGCTCATCGACAAGAACGGCACGGTAAAGATCGCCGACTTCGGCATCGCAAAGATCATCCATCGTGAGACAGACACTCCTGTCTGTTCGGAGGCAGAGCAGACAGGAGCGTCTGCCTCACTGCCCCAAGGCACCCCCGCCTACGCCGCGCCCGAACAAGCCAACGGCACCGCCGACCACCGCGCGGACATCTACAGCCTCGGCGTGGTGCTTTACGAGATGCTCACCGGCGAGCGACCCAAGGAAAACCTCACCCCGCCTTCAAAACGTGTGCAGGTGGACATCCGCATTGATGAGATCGTGCTCAAGGCCCTGGAACAGAAGCCCGAGCTGCGCTTCGCCACGGCGACGGAGTTTCGCACGCAGGTGCAGGCTTTGGATGAAGACGATGAAGCGGAGGAAGAGTGGGATGCCTCCGACTCCCTCAGCGCTCGCCTCTGGACCTGGGTGCCGGTCGCTGCCGTTGCGCTCTCGTTCTTCAATCCCTGGGGCGGCGCTGCTTGGATGATCTTCGCTGCCGCAGTAGCCCTGCTCGCCGTATGGCCGGAGGGCCTTGATTGGCCACGCCTTCAGCGGAAGGGCGCTGCGGGAGCGTCTGCCAAAAGCATCGTGAAGGAGGCAAAGTCGGTGCTGCCTCTGATCGTCGGCATCGTAGCGGTGATCGTCTTCGTGAATGCCTACACCGTGCTGCCTGGGCTGGACAACTCAAGGCTCGCAGTCCCGATGCTCGGATTGCTTCTCGGCGGGTGGGGATGGCGCATGGCGATACAGCGTGGCTGGGTTCCCCCCAGTCCGCAGCCCAACGGCTGGGCAGGAGTTTCCATGGGCATCGTTACCCTTATCGGCGCTGTTGGCGTGGTCGTGCTTGGGGCGAGCAAGTCGCTGTGGGTTCTGCTCTTCGCTATGTTGTTTCCAGCCCTGATCTGGTGGTTGAAGCGGACGAAGTGCCGACGTTGGATCGCCATCGGGCTGGCCGCGCTGACGTTGCTCGGCCTTTGCGTTCAGATCCACGAGAGGGGGCTCTCAGCTCGCAGGAGCCGAGCCGTGGAAGGATTGGGAGCCATAGCGAGGGCATCTCATGCCTTCTTCAATGAGTTTCGTCGGTGGCCCGGGAAGATCGATCAGCTCATGGGTAATAACCCACGCAAGGTCGTCTTCCTCGCCCCCAAGGCACACGCAGCGAGCTTGGGTAATGCCATCGGCGACCTGAGCTATGCGCCGCCTGCCGACGCCGACACACCGGGGTATGTCTCCTTGCCAGGCTCCGATGGCAAGCACGGCACCAGGGATGACCATGTGTGGAGCTTCAGCAAAAATGGAGCAATGGAGACCAGTCGCTACAGTATTGGCGTGGAGGCAGAGAGGAGAGCCGAGCGAGCCGCGAGTAAAGCACGAAAGTCTGCGGCCACCATTCAGACCAGTCTTGCTGCCTTCCATCAAGGTTCCGTCGACAATCACGCCGTTCTCAAGGTTGTCTACTTTTACCCAAAGGATCGTGAACCCCTAGCTAATCACGCAGAGCGACTTGATCGCGTGCTCACGGATGTCAGTGACTTCTATCGCGATGGTCTCGCGGGTTACGGATTCAAAACGAAGGGCATCCCCTTTGACCGGGACGCCTTGGGCAAGATCAGGCTGCGTCTCGTGCGCGGTGAGCATGAAGCGAAGCACTACACTCATCAGTCCGGCGATGAATGTTGGCATGAGGTGCAGGCCGCATTGGAGGGCGACATTGTTCCGGCGAAAGACCACGTCTTGATCCTCTACGGTCTCTGCCAAACCGCCCGCGATGGGCGCTACGTCTTTGATGCCCCCTACTACGGCGCAGGCTGGAGCGATCAACTTCACGGACTCTGCCACGCAGCGGACTGCGAGTTGCTCGACCCCCAACTGCTCACGGCCACGGACCGCCAGATGGTCTTCACCGAGCACTACTATGAGCGCAAAGAGATGAGCGTGGCGCAGTTCAACAGCTGGTATATTGGCGGCATCGCGCATGAACTCGGTCATGCGTTTGGGCTACCTCATGATGCAGGCGCATCGCAGGAAGCCACGCGGGGCACCTCCCTCATGGGCAGTGGCAACCTGAACTACCGCGAGCATCTGCATGGCGGCAACGCGCCCGCATTCATGTCGCTCGCCTCCGCCTTGCGACTCTCCACGCATCCGCTCTTCACCCGCTCTGACAGGGCTCGCAGCGAGCCTATCGACCTCCAGCCCACCATGTTGCACGCCGAAGCGGCAGACAACGCATGGCTCATCAAGGGTAGCGCTTTGGCCAATATTCCCATCGTGGGGATCATCGCTGGCGTGTTGCCTGCGGAGGATCAGACCGATCACGCCACGCAGACCGAGTGCGCTGCTGTGGCCAAAGATGGATCCTTCACTCTGACCATGCCCACGCTGAAGAAAGGCGCATGGAGGTTCACGCTCTCCGCGCTGCTAGCGAATGGTGCCGATGTCTCCGTCAGTGTCCCGCTTCGCATCCTCGACTCCGGATTGCCCAACCTGGATGAACTCACCATGAACCTTCAAGTAGGTCTCGTGGAGCGCATCTTCAAGTCCGATCCCGAGGCCGCGCAGAGCTTTCTCACGGATGAAGCCATCGCGAAGGCCGCCCCAGGCGAAGCCCAGCGCCAGCTCCGGCTGCTGCAACGCATGACCATGCTCGAGCCAGCGCCCATCGACCTAACCACGATCACCGGCACCAGCGCCTACCTCTCCGATGTCGCTTGGACAAAAGCCGAGGTCGGTTGGGGCACGGTGCGGCGCAATCGCTACGACGTGAACCAAGGGAACATCGCGGGCGAAGACGGTCTGCTCCTCCGGCTCGCCGGACAGGTCTTTGACAAAGGCCTTTACGCCCACGCCCGCTCCGTGTTCGAGTTCCCTCTCAACGGTCAGTGGCAGAAGTTCAGCGCCACCGTCGGCCTACGTGATGGAGCCCCAAGCATCGGCAGCGCCGTCTTTATCATCGAAGGCGACGGCGTGGAGCTAGCCCGCAGTCGGCATCTCAAGGTCAACGAGTCCCAAGCCCTCAGCATCGAAGTCCAAGGAGTGAAGCAACTCACCCTCCGCATCGAAGGAGTCGAAGGCCACACCCATGGCTGCTGGAGCATCTGGTGCGATCCGCTGGTGAGTCGGGAGCGCTAACGTCCTCGTCAATTAAGGGCAGGCATCATTCGCGGCAAAAATGGAACCATTTCCTCGCCCACCGGTATCATCATGGAACAACGAATGAACGAAACCGACGAACTCCAAATCATCCGCCGCATTGTGGACGGGGAGATCGAGGCCTTTGAGCACCTCGTTCTTCATTACCAGGATCGCCTGCTCCGTATGATTGCCACTCTTTTGAATGATGAAAGACGCCACGCTGAAGACCTCGCGCAAATCGTCTTTGTGGAAGCCTTTCGCCGTCTCAAGGACTTCGATCCCTCACGAAGTCGATTCTCCACCTGGCTGTTCATGATCGCCCGCAGCCGCTCGCTCAATGCCCTCCAGAAGAAGAGCCCGACACTCTTGGCTGAACTTCCCGAACAATACGCGGACACCCCAGAACCCGAAGACCGAGACCGCATGAGGACCCTCGACCAAGCCCTCCATCAACTCCCCGGAAAACAAAAACGCGCCTTCACTCTCGTCGCTTTGGAAGACCTCTCCTACGCCGAAGCCGCCCAAATCGAGTCCACCACCGTCGGCACCATCAAGTCCCGCGTTAGCCGCGCCCGTGAGTTCCTCAAAGCCAGCCTCAACCATCACTGAACCATGCCCACGTCATCTGATCACGAACTCGACCTCTGGATTGCCGCGCGAAAGCAAGACCCATCCGCGCACCTCGCGCCCTCTGTCATGAGGGAGATCCAGAGAGCATCCCAACCCACTCCCCATCCTGCATCCAGACCTGAGCAGCCATCCTGGCTCCTTGCTTCCGCGTGTCTCATCGCAGGCATCGGAAAACTCAGCCTCATTCTTCGCCTCGCATTCTAACAACGAAAACAACATCTACGACAATGAACACCCATACTTCAGACGAACTCGCCCTTGGTCCCGTCAGCAAACGGAAGCCATCCACAGCCATGAACCTCTCTCTGTTCCTGCCCGGCCTCGGACAGGTTTACTGTGGGGCCTTTCGTCGTGGTATTCTGCAACTCTCGGCCCTCGCCGCCCTCATCGTTGTCGCCGTATTCTTCCTCGCGACCCAATCGACACCCCCGGCGACCCTGCTCATCACCGTGCTCATTCTCTCCATTATCCCCACCGCCTACTCCGCATGGGACGCCCGTCGAATGGCACTATCCAGCCGCGAAGACTATCGCCTCAAAGACTACAACCGTCTTTCCGTCTATCTCGCCATCAGCTTCCTCGTGATGGCCCAAGCCGTAGGACTCGCCTTCTCCGTTCGTGAAAACTTTCTCCACGTCTTCGGCATGGCCGGCAACTCGATGAGCCCCACCATCAAGGAAGGTGACAGAATCTTCGTCCGCAAAGACAGCTATCGCGACCGCCAACCCGAGCACAACGACCTCGTCGCCTTCCTCAACCCCGCGAATCGTCGGCAAACTTGGGTGAAGCGAGTCATCGCCCTGCCCGGGGACATCTTGGAAATCAAAGAAGGCATCGTCCACCTCAACGGAGCAGCCATCAAAGAAGTGAGCGGCGTCCAGTTCGACAAAACCAACCTCCCCCCAATCACCATCCCTGACCACCACTGCTATGTGCTCGGAGACAACCGCGCCCGCTCAAGAGACAGCCGTCACATCGGACCCGTCCCCATGATCGCCCTTGTCGGGAAAGCGGTATTCACGAGGTAAACCGGTCGGGCTCATGAAATGCTGTTAAAAGATGGGGAACCTCAGTGGCATTTATTTTTTACCCCACATCTTTTACCAAAAAATCATTCCACCGGTCACAAAAGCGCCATCTGCACGGATACTACTTCAGATGACACAAACTCGCTCACTCACCGATGCCGACCTCCTTGCCCGCTACATGCAGGCGGGGGATGAGGGCGCTTTCACCAAGCTGGTCCGGGCGCATGAGCGGCTCGTCATCGGCACGGCGACACGGATCACTGGCAATGCAGAGTCGGCTCGCGATGTGGCGCAGCAGGGCTGGATGCTCACGGATCGGACGTGTCTCGCGGGCTGGCTGCACCATGCCGCGCGTCACGTTGCCTTGCGCGTTGCCCGTAGCGAGAGGGCGAGGAATCGCAGGCACGAACAGCTCACCTTGGACACTCCTGCCGCACCGGAGAGCGATGTTTGGCCCATGCTTGAGGAGGCGCTTGCCACACTGCCGGATGCCGAACGTGAGGCGGTGGTGATGCATCATTTGCAAGATCGCTCCTATGCTGACATGGCCTCCGCGCTCGGCCTCACGGAAGCAGCGGCGAGGAAGCGTGTTTCACGTGGTGTTCAGAACCTTGGCGCACAGCTTCGAAAGCGCGGGTTTGGAGGCTCCGCTGCGTCATTGCTAGCAGGTGCCACCGCTCTGCAAGTGGGCACACCCTCGGTTGCTGTAGCCGCCACGCTCACATCTGCGGTTCCTTTATCGCTCACACTCACCACGCTTATGGCCCACACGACTGTTAAACTTGCTGCTGTCATCGCGCTGGTCGCTGCGGTTCCCATTGCTCTGCAAACTCAGGCGAACTCCTCGCTCCGAGCAGAACTCGCGACACTCCAGCAGCAACCTCGGCCCACTGCGCCTAAACCGCTGGCCGTGCGTGACAACGCTGACTTGCGCGCCGAGGCAGCGAGATTGAATCAGCGTCTGGCCGCCGCACGGCTTGCGCAGACGGATCTGCAGACTCAGCTCGCGGCGGCCCAAGCGACGGCAAAGACACTTCGCGAAGAGGTAGTCATTTCGCACGGGAAGATCGAAGACCTGGCGCGCTCAATGGTGAAAAAGATGATGCCGTTGATGGAAGCTCAAGCCGCCCTTGAGAAGCTAAGCGAGAGCGAGCGTGCGGCAAAAGAGGCCGAGTTTGCCGCTCAAATGGGCGTTCCGATGATGGAATTGGTTTCGTTGCAACAGACAGTCCTCAAGCTGGAGGATCGCCCTGAGGATGTGGCGCTGTTTTATGCCACTGCATTTGTGGAGGCTGTCAATCTCCCCGCTGCGCTTCGTCCGCGCCTGCAGAGCGTTCTCCTCGCGGACTTCGAACAACTCAAACGCGATGGTCTCAGCTTTTCACAGGTTCCCTCGAGCAACCCCGAGACGTGGCTCGCCCGACGGATGGCTGCGAGCGAGATCATGCAGAAAAACATCGAAGACATCCTCCCACCCCAGCATCGCAAATATCCGATTTTCGAAGTCAACGACGGCGGCTTCCTCGGTGGGCTCTCCATTCACGAGCTCGGCTATCTGGTCCAGGACAAGAGAGCCACGCCAATGGCACCGGTCACCAAGCCATGAAGCGACTCATGCTCTACCTTCCGTTGGTGCTGCTGGTGATCGTGGTAGCGCTGTGGCTGCGTCATGGCCGTGCTGAGAATGCCTCGCTGAGATTGGGCGTTGCCAAGCTGCAGGCGGAGTTTGTTCAGCCGAAGTCAGCAGATGAAGACGCAGCCATGACTGCTGAAGACGAAGCAAGAAGACTGACGATGACCAACGCCGCCTTGCAGGCTGAGTTGCAGCGCCTTGAGCAAGCCACCACCGACACCCAGAAGGAACTCGTGGCCTTGCAGAAACAACTGCCGCCATCGCTCGACAGCGAGGTCACGGAATCGTTTGGGCGGATCACTGACATGGGGGCTGAACTCGGGCAGTTTTGTCGCATCATGGTTTCAGATGGCGACGAAGTGCAGCGGGAACTGAAACGCCGGGGCCTCGAAGGAGACGAACTGTCGGACACCACAGTGAAGGCCATCATGAAACTCACCACCTGGGCTCCAGAGATGTCCGCCTTCGAGGACACTCCTGCCGAGATCGCCTCCCTGCAATCCAACGCCCTGCGCGAGGCCTTCGCTCTTAACGCCACGCAAACCCAACAAGCCGAATCGATCATCAGAGCACACTTTGCCACGATGAAAGCGGCTAAGCTTACCCACTCCAGTCACGACGACCCTGGCTGGCGTGAGCGCCGCAATGCTTCTCTCACCCAACTCCTCTGGAAGCTCCGCCCGCTCATCCCCGCCAACACCAAGCTGGCCGCCAATCTCAGCATGATCGTCAACATTGGCGGGGGATTGGAAACCAAAACCATCCCGCGCGGTGCCGATGGCACGCCCGGACAAGTCGTCCAAAGCTTCCCCAACTGGCCAGCCGTCCCTTGGCTGCCGTCCGCGAAGAATCCGTAGTCCCTCGTTGATGGAACTCCAGTCCACTCGTCCTAGCACGCCGAGATTGCAGAGAGAGGTGGCGTGGTGAACGGTAAAAGCGTGACCGATTTCTATGACTTTCACACCACACGCTGGAGCCTTGTTTCGAGGCTCAGGTTAGGCGAGGACGACTCCTCAGCGAGGAAGGCGCTCTCGCTTCTCTGTCAGCAGTGCTGGTTTCCGGTCTATGCCTTCGTGCGGCGCATCGGAATCAAGGCGGCAGATGCGGAGGACCTCACGCAGGGCTTCTTCCAGTACGTGCTTGCTCACGATCTCATGGCGGAAGCGCAGCAGGAACGTGGGCGATTTCGCTCGTATTTGCTTGGCTGTTTGAAGCGCTTCTTGGGCGACGAATGGCAGAAGAAAGGTGCGCAGAGGCGGGGCGGACATCTAACGCCGATTCATTTCGATGCCTTGGCAGCAGATGAGCGATATCGACTGGAGGTGGAGGCGTTGAGCACGAATGATGAAGGTGCGTTTGACCAAAGTTGGGCGCATGGCCTGCTCGACCACGCATTAGCCAATCTTCGTGCCGAGCAGGCGGATGCTGAGCGCTTTGATCTGCTTGCCCCCGCACTTCTGGGGCACGAGGACCGGGGACGCCTCGCCACTGCCACGGGGATGAATGAAAATGCCCTCAAGGTGGCCATCCATCGCCTGCGAAAACGCTATCGTGAGCTGCTGCGGGAGGCAGTGGCCAGCACTGTCGAATCCGATACCGAGGTAGAGGACGAACTGGGCTATTTGATTGCCTGCCTGCGGCGCTGAACACTTTTTTTGTAACCTGCCGCCAGAAAATCAAAAGGACCGTGGTGACCCCCCACCCACTCACTTATCACCATGAATCCATCTAACTGTCCTGAATGCGGCGCTGCCATGAGGGCCGGCTCCACCCTTTGCTCGGCCTGCCTGCTCAGCGCTGGAGAGGCGACCTTGCCCGTGCAACCGGTGAGCGCTGGCATCACGACGTTGCCGTGCATCTTCGGCGGCTATCGTTTGCTAAAGAAGCTCGGAATGGGCGGCATGGGCATCGTCTATGAGGCAGAGCAACTCTCCAGTGGGCGGCGGTTGGCCCTTAAGGTGTTGAATCAGAGTCTGGATACCGAAGAACAGCGCCAGCGCTTTTTGCGCGAGGGAAGACTGGCAGCCACCATCGATCACCCGAACAGCGTATATGTCTTTGGCACCGAGGAGATAGAAGGCGTGCCGGTGATTGCGATAGAACTGGCTACTGGCGGCACACTGCGCGATGAACTGAAGCGCAGGGGCACTCTGCCCGTTCGTGATGCCGTGGATGCGATTCTTGGCATCATTGACGGCCTGGAAGCGGCCCATGACAAAGGGATTCTACATCGTGACATGAAGCCGACGAACTGCTTCGTCACCGGTGAGGGAAAGGCGATTGTGGGAGATTACGGCCTCTCGATCTCACAAGCGGTGAATGCCGAGCATCTTACCCAAAGCGGCGTCATCATGGGCACCCCAGCGTTCTCTCCACCGGAGCAACTACGCGGACTCACTCTGGATCAAAGGGCGGATATTTACTCGATGGCGGGCACTCTGTACTATCTGCTGACCGGCAAAGCTCCCGTGGAGCGTGCTTCATCGGTGGAGACTGTCGCAGCGGTGTTGGAAGGGCGGATTCCGAGTGTGCGATCATTGCGAAACGAAGTGCCGGAAGACCTCGCTGAGGTGATTGCGCAGTGCCTTTCGCCAGACGCCGCCAAGCGCCCGGCGTCATGCTCGGACATGCGGGCGCAACTGCTGCCGTTCAGTTCTTCTGCGGCGGACCCTGCTCCACTGGGACTTCGGTTGCTGGCTGGAGTGATGGATGGACTGATTTGGGCGGTGCTCTTTTACGTCATCGTCTTCTCCCATCCAACCCGCTGGAACCTATCGCCCATCGTCCTGTCCACGTTTTGGAGTCTCGTGCCACTGCTGGCAATGGTCACCCTCATGATCCAACGCCTTGGGGTGACTCCAGGTCTGTGGCTCTGTCGCCTGCGGGTGCAATCGCTGGACGGAGCGCGGCCGGGTTGGTGGCAGGCAGCAAGCTGGAACGCCTGGTTCATCGCGGGTTCAGTCCTTAGTGCTTGGCTGGCGTTCGCAGTCCGTGGTGGCGATGGCTTGAATGAATCGCCATCACTCATAGGGTCCGTTTTCCTCCTGATCCTGGGGCAATTGCATCTGATTTATTTTTTGCCGGCACTGCATCGCACGGACCATGCGGCTTGGCATGACATGAAAAGTTCAGTGCGCGTTGTGAGAAATCGGGAACTGCCGCAACGAATGCGCGTGGCAGATGCGTTGCCTCAGCCTGTAGCGGATGGTGCACGGCCTTGGGGGCCATTTATGCCAGGCGTGCTCATCTCGAATGATCTGCGCTGCGGCTATGACCCCGTGTTGCACCGGAGAGTGCTGCTCCAGCGAGCGGATTCTGCTGCCCTGTCTCACGCGCGGCGAGATTGTGAGCGAGGTGGACGACTGCGGTGGTTGCAAAAGGTGACGGATGAGGAGGGAGCGCTCTGGGATGCCTGGCAGGCACTGGCGGGCGCTCCGTTGACCATGGCCCTTCGGGATTCGTCTCCGAGCTGGAGCGAGATGGTGTTTTGGCTGCAAGACATCAGCGCCGAACTGGATGCATCTCAAAAAGACCATACGCTGCCCACTTCGCTCTCGCTCGGTCAAGTGTGGATCACCACAGATGGCCGTGCTGTGCTGCTGGATGAGCCGCTGCTAGGTCAGCCCCCTCAAGATGAGGTGGAGAATCCTCAACATCTTCTCCACCTCATGGCCACACAAGTGCAGGCCACAGAGCGTCCGATTCACGCAGATGAGTTGGTGTGTGGGCTTCAGGGTTCAGCCTATGGGCGATTGAGTCACGTCTCTGGCAATCTCACTCTTTTGCGTCAGAAACAGGCAGCTGTGTCACCTGTGGCGAGGGCCGCTGGCGTGATCGGACCTATGTTGGCTGCTGCCATGGCGTTTGCAGGAGTTTGCTGGATCGGGGATGCTCTCTATCGCACCGGGTGGGAGATCGCGATGCCCGGCCAGCCTCCACTGCCGGATGTGATGAAGCTTGATCCCAAGCCCGGCGAGCCTTTCCAAACCGACGTCGTTGTGCGGAAGCAGATGCGCATTCACATCGCTGGCCATTATCGAGATCATGCGGCCAACCCGAAGCTGGTCCAGGCCCTGGAACAGCACACTCAATACAAGTTGCGCCAGCAACTGCGGCAGATCCTTGCCGAGGAGCCTGCACCCTCCGCCGAAGCATTGGCCACCGCTGACCAAGTGGTTCGCAGCGCTATCGCTACCCTGCCAACCCGAGGCATCTTTGGTGATGTCAATTTGAAAAAGGCTGGTGCTGTCTTGGCTCTCGCCGCCATCCTCTGCATCGCCTGCGTCCAGTTGCTCTGCATTCTGTTTGGCAGTCCGCCCCCGCTGATGCGGCTGACTGGCATGGCGATCGTGACCATGAATTATCGGCCCGCATCTCGGTTGCAAATGCTCAAGCGCTGGTTGATCGGCTGGTCCGCACTTTGGAGCGTGGCAATCCTTCTCGCGATAGCCATGGCAGTCTCCCACTACGACCCCATCCGCAAGTTGCCCGAGAACGCAATGCTCTGGGTGCCCGTGATGCTCGCGCTCATGTTCACCGGATTGCTCTGGCGTCGCCGTTGCCTGCTGGATCGGCTCGCAGGGACCTGGATTGTGCCGCGCTGAGGGAGCGCCCAGCGACTCCGCAAAACTCCAGCATCGAAAAAATGTTCGATCGGTGGTAATGTCGGTGTGAGGAATCCTCAGGAAAGGGCATGACTGCTAACCCTGCCTCCGATCAGAATCCCATCATGCCAGCCACCACCAATGAAAACCTACCCGGCGATTCGCAGGCGGATGCAGTGCCTCGCTGCCCCACTTGCGGGGAGGTGATTCCACCGTCGGCACCTGTGGGACTATGCCCGAAGTGCGCTCTGTCGGGCGTCGCGGATCTCGGCGAGAGCGGGCCCACAGTCACGGCGGCTTATGCGAGTTTTCAGGCTCCAACGATCTCGGAGATCGCGGCGGCGTTTCCACAGTTGGAGATTCTCGAACTAATCGGGCACGGCGGCATGGGCGCGGTCTATCGAGCGCGACAGCCGCATCTGGAGCGCACTGTGGCGCTGAAGGTTCTGCCGAAGTCGCTCGCTGCTGCACCTGAGTTCACGGAGCGCTTTACTCGTGAGGCCAGGATGCTGGCGCGGCTAGCACATCCGAACATCGTTGGCATCTTCGATTTTGGCGAGTCGGGCGGCTACCACTATTTGCTGATGGAGTATGTCGATGGCGTCAATCTCCGCCAGGCGATGAAGGCGGGCCGGTTTTCGCCGAGCCAGGCATTGGCGGTGGTGCCGGAGATTTGTGAGGCGCTGCAGTTCGCACATGACGAGGGTGTGCTACACCGCGACATCAAGCCGGAGAACATCCTGCTCGATACCAAGGGCCGAATCAAAATCGCCGACTTCGGCATTGCGAAGCTCTTGGTGGACACGGCGCGAGGCATCACGCTCACGCAAGGCGTGGCTCCTGGAACGCCGCAATACATGGCACCGGAGCAGTTCGAGCAACCCGCCACTGTCGATCATCGGGCGGACATCTATTCGCTGGGTGTCGTCTTGTATGAGATGCTCACTGGCGAACTGCCGATTGGCCGATTCGCAGCGCCTTCTGCCAAAGTAGGTGTTGGCTCCGAGGTCGATGAAGTCGTCTTCCGCGCTTTGGAAAAGGAACGCGACCGCCGTCAGCAAAGTGCATCCGAAGTGAAGACCGACATCGCTGGTATGGTGAGGCCGTTGGCGGATGCACCTCGACCGCAAAGTGCGGGTCCAGCCCCCTCCGCTGCCGATGCTGGGAGCCGTCTGATGGTGGCGCTAGGACTGCTCATTGCCGGGGCGGTTATCCCTTTGTTGCTGGTGATCTTTGGCATCTTGGCCGCCAACAGCGTGAGAACGCAGGAGCAACAGACAGTGGCGCTCACCAGCAAACTCAGTGCCCGCATGGAACACGCGGAATCCCACGCTCGAGCGGCACTGAAAGCCCTGCCAGCGACCCTTTCTGAAGACGATCCTTCGGCCAAAAAACTGACCACCGAACTGGATGCGATCACGGGCCAGATCGAGGCGCTTCGAGAACAACGCCGCACCGTCCACTCCACACCCCAAGATTTCTGGAAGATGGCGTTGCTGCTTGGACTCGCGGGCATCGTCGTCGTTCTGACGTGCACGGTCCCACCGACAGTGTTCGCTTGGAAACAACTCCGCAGACAGCGAGCACTGAGTCAAACGGAGGGGCGGTTGCCGGTGCTCATTGCGGCGTGGTTCTGGCCGATGGTGGCGATGACTATCTTGTTCGTTTCCGTGCCAGTGGAACTCGCTCCATTTTGGATGCATGGGCTTGTCATCTTGATCTCAGTGTCAGGAGTCATCGCCCTCGCGGTGTGGTTGATCATGCGGACTCGGCAGTGGTTGAGCCAACCCGCCAACGCCACGCAACGACGCGCCTTCTTGGAAGCCGAGGCAGCGAGTCCTCCGCTCAGAGCCCGCACCTTAGCCTTGTCTGTTTTAGCAGGTGGAATCCTTGCGCTGTTCTGTGTGGGAAACGCGTTCTGGCTCGCTCCTGACGCCTATACACGCGCGTCCATTATTCCCTTGGGAGTCATCGGTAGTGTCTTCATCGCGGCTTATCTGTGGCTCGTGAATCGCAGCTATTTGCCCAACTCCAGGGCACGAGTGGTGCCAGGTTACAATCCTTGGCCCAAGCGCATCTTCTGGCTCGTGGTTGCCCTTTTTTGCATGCCCATCGCAATGATTGGCGTGAGTGTTTTGGTGCCAATCTTGGCCTATCAATTGACCCCGGCATTCGAAGGCGACTACGCCGTCTCAGTGAGCAAATCGGTCGGCAGCGAGTCAGCCCCCACGGTGCAGATTCGACTCCTCCGCAAATCCTCTGGCATCGTGCAGGCCAAGATTCACTTCGAAGGCCCGCCACAAGTCGGCAATATGCAAATGAGCGGCAACTTGGTCGAAATGGCACCGACGTCGCAAGTCGAATGGGTGCTCGATAATCGAAACGAAAGCACCAAGACGGTTACCTTTGTTCTACCCGATGCCAAAGCAGGTAGCGAGGCCACCTCGCAACTGAACATCATCTCAGGGAGATCTCCCACGAACTCCACCTTGTTCCCAGATCTTCGCCTGCTGCCCTTGTTTGAAGTCACCAAGGGAGCTGATCGTTACCGCGCATGGCTTGAACTTGAGTTCGATAAGACACCCTAAGCCGCCTCTCCTCTCCACCATGAACGATTCAGCCGCATTCCCCATGACCCGCTGGACGCGCGTGCTCGCAGCGCGTGGCGGGTCCGACGAGGCCAAGACGGCGCTCTCCGAACTGTGCGAGGCCTACTACGAACCCGTTCATGCCTTCCTCATGCACACGGTCGCCGGTCAATCATCTCGAGATCTCACCCACGCCTTCTTTGCACAGTTGTTAGAGCGCGGCGGACTGACCAGCGTCGAGCCTCAGCGCGGAAAGTTTCGCTCATACCTTCTCGGTGCCGTGAAGCACTTCATCGCCGATCAACGCGACCGGGATAGAGCCGAGAAACGAGGCGGCGGATTCGCTGATTTGGAGCTTGATGAGGTCGAAGCTGAACTCAAATCTGCCGCACCTCCCGACAGCCTCTACGACCGCGAATGGGCCATCGCCGTGCTCCACCGAGCCATCGAGCGCCTAACCGAAGAGCAGCGAGAAGCAGGCCGTGAGCAACAGTTTGAGATCCTCAAGCCCTGGCTCAATGGTGAAGCCCAAGCGCTCTCACAAGCCGATGCCGCCGCTCAGCTCGGCGTCTCCGAGAATGTCATTCGCGTCGCCATCCATCGCCTGCGCAAACGCTTTGGCGAACACGTCCGCCAAGAGATTGCCCAGACCGTTGACACCCCGGAAGAGATCAGTGCCGAGCTGAACTACCTCATCGAGGCGCTGCATCAGTGATGAATGTGAAGTCCAACTGACCCCAAACTCCGACGATCCAGCTGCCCCTGGCGCGATGCACTTGGCTATCGGTTGAAGGTTCGTTGTCCACACCTCACATGCTGCGGAACTTCGCCTGGTAGGCAGTGCTCACAGGCAGGTTCTCGTCCAGGCCTCGCAGCTTTGCCTGGTAGTGGCCCAGGGCATCTTTTTTCACTCGATCAATGGCCGAGGCGCGCACGATGACACTGCGGTGGATCTGCCAGAAAACCTCGGGGTCTAGTTGAGTGAGTAGCTCCTTCAACGGCGTGCGGATTACTGCTTCAGCGTTGGCCGTGACGACCCGGACATACTTGTCCTGTGACTGGAAGAAGAGCACCTCCTCAATGGGGAACATCTTCACCGTATCCCCGAGGCTAGCGGTCACCCAGCGCAGCGCACCTTGCGGTCGCGACTGGATCTTCTCGTCCAGGCTTTTGAGCAGCAATGTGAGATCCGCGGGGAGGTGGTCCCGCAGCCGTTGCTTCAGCCGCTCCACGGTGAGGGCGAATCGCTCTGGGGTGATGGGTTTGAGCAGGTAGTCCGCAGCCCCCGCCTCAAACGCAGCGATGGCATACTCATCGTAAGCAGTGACAAACACCACATGCGTCCTGCCTGAAGCGGCGCGCGCTACCTCGATGCCGCTGGCTCCTGGCATACGAATGTCGAGGAAGGCCACGGTGGGCTGATACCGCTGTAGCGCCTCCAGGGCCGACAGCCCATCCGCGCACTCCTCCAGCAGCGTGAGCTCAGGCCACTGCTGGCGCAGCAGACTCGCCAGAGCTTGACGCTGGGTGGCTTCGTCTTCGGCGAGGATGGCAGTCATGGAGGAGTGGGCTGGTGGGGCACAGCGATGGTCGAGACAGTGCCAGCCGATGCACGGCCTGCAACCTCAAGACTGGCCTGATCTCCGTAGCGAAGCTGAAGCTGCTCCCGGATATTGGCCAGCCCCACGCCGCCGGTCAAGCCACTGGTCAAGCCCAGGCCATCATCCTCCACCTTTACGACGAGCTGTGGACCACTCACCACGGCCGAGAGGCGCAACGTTCCGGGACCAGGCTTTGGCTCTAGGCCATGCTTGATGGCATTCTCCACCAAGGAGACCAGCATCATCGGCGGGAAGGGATGCTCGCGCAGCTTTTCCTCCATCTGTACCTGGATGGTCAGCCGATCTCCCATGCGCAGTTGCATCACGTCCAGGTAGCTGCGGCAGATGTCCAATTGCTGGCCGAGGGTCGAGTTCACTCCATCGGTTTGCAGTCGAATCTGCGGCATCACCGCCCGCAGATGATTCGTCAGTGCATCGAGCGCCGCCTCCGCTTTGGTCGCGTCCTGCCGCAGCATTGGGCGGATGGCGGCCAGTGTGTTGAAGAGAAAATGCGGCTCCAACTGCGCCTGCAGCACACTGAGCCGCATGTCGGAGGCCAACTGCTGCAGCAGGGCCGACCTAGCCCGCAGCCTCCGCTGTTCTGAGAAGTAGGCCAAAGTCGCCAGACCACCGCCGAGGGCAAAATAGAGGAAGGCTCCACCGAGCTTGAATAGTCGTAGCGCGGCTTCATCCACCTTACTGATCTTCCGCTCGGACTCTGGGATAGGCTTCCTATCCATGGACCGCTCAACGCCGCTGGAGGCCCATGCGTCAACTGAGAGCGCCCCTGTGAACCCAAGCATCGCAGCGCCGATCATTATCCACCCCCGAGGCACAGCAGGAGCAGAAGATGACCTCAACCACGAGGCCAGCGCGGGCCCAAAGTTCACCATCAAGAGGCCGCCGACCACAAAGTAACCCCAACTCGTGAGCACTTTCTCCAGCGGCTCCCCTTTGGCTAAAAAGCCAACTAAGCCCAGGGCCGCATAGGCCAAGATAAAGATCAACGAGGTCAGAAACCTCCCTCGCCACCAGCGCCAACCGAACACGGGAAATCGCCGATAGCGCAGCGGCCAGCAGGTGAGGCCTGCCACCAGATCGGCTGGCAGCGGTTGGCGCAGATCGAGCTGCAGGGTCTTTTCTGGCTGGCTTCTCATGGCTTCGCGTCGTTCAGCTTCTTGGCATTGATCTCCATCCCGGCTTGAAACAAGGTCGTGGAAACCACTTTGCCGCCATCTCGGGTGAACTGGATCTCAGCATTCACAGGGGCAAAGGCAAAGCGATCCTTCTTCGTGGCATGTCTGCTCAGCGGCACCGCTGGCTGCCCCGTGATCTGCATCCACAGCTCGGCACCTCTGGCTTCAAACTGATAATGAATCGCCGTGCCAGCCGCCTCCACGCCGGTATCATAGACGCCCACAAAATCCGCCAACGTTGGATCGGCTGTACCCGTGGCAACAGGAGTGGGAGGCTTTCCAGAGATCAGATCTTCGGGACTACACTCACTGTTGTTGGACAGAATCACCACGATGCGGGAGTCATGCGAGCGCAGGGACAACCATGATCGAAAGCCCCCAGTGCCGCCGGCCATCCAGTGGCTCGGCTTGCCGTTTTTCAGCTTCAAGATTTGGAGGAACAAGCCAATGCTGCCATCCGACTGCGGGCTTTTCAGAAGCTCGATCGCCTCCCTCAACGCGGTGTTCTCTGGCTTGGCCAGGGCTTTCCCGAACTTCATCATGTCCACTGCCGTGGAGCGCAGCGCCCCGGCACCGGCCATGGCTGTCATAGTCCAGGACTTCACCGTGGTGCTGCCCGCATAGGCTGGCACGAACCGCTTCATTTGCTCTTCGCTTAATGTGACCACCGTGTCCTCCATGCCGAGCGGCTTAGCGATGCGCTCCACCACCAACTCCTCCCAACTCTTCCCATAAAGGCGCGCCAGCAGTTCCCCCAGCAGACCAGCACCCAGATTCGAGTAACCTCAGGAAAGGGGCCATCGCCCTCCAACTTCACGTCCCTCAGACAAGCCGCCAGCATCGACCGGTCGTAGCGTGCATAGGGATCGAGCGGATCGGCTTCAGCCGCGATGTTGTCCGGCAGCCGTGGCAAACCGCTCGTGTGCGTGGCCAACTGGCGCAAGGTGATGGCACCCACCTTTGGATCCGCAAACCGGAAGCCCTTGTCCACCAGATCACGCACAGGCGTGTCCAGGCTCACCTTTTTCTCCAGCACCGCCTGGGCCAGCAGCAGCCCGGTGAAGACCTTGGAGACGGAGCCAATCTCGAAGATGAGCTTCTCGGGCGGGATCCCAGCAGGCTCCAGCTTGCCTGCCACGGAGAAGACCGTCCCAGAGGCCAGGGTTTCGCCAATCACGATCCCGCCTTTCGGTAAGGCCTTTGCCGCCGCGATGGCATTTTGGCCGAGGGTCGTCGGCTCCGCAGCCTTCAGTGAAAAGGTGCCGATGACTGAGAGGATCAAGGGAAGGGGATGGAGAAAATTTGAGGTCATGGCACCAGTCTAGACCTCAACTCCGTCCTTCGCACAACCTTGCGACGAAAGCCCCGTTTCAATGGCTGAACACAGTCAATCCCTGGATCAACGCCCGAAGTTCGTGGGCGAGCCCGGCAGCCCCTTGCTCGATCACACCCAGGTGCTCTTCGGCAGCATTCTCGGCAACGCCAGCAGCCACGACACACGGAATCTTCCCGTGCTGCTCTTCGGCGGAGGATTCAAACACGGCCAGCATCTCGCCTTCGACCGAACGAACAACACCCCGCTCTCCAATCTCTTCGTCTCCATGCTGCAAGGATTCGGCATCGAAACCGAGAAGTTCGGAGCCAGCACGGGAACACTGAAGGGACTCAATCACGTTTGAGTTTGCGGATGTGCTTCTCGCTTGTGCCCAAGATTGACCTCTTGAGTCGAGTGATGTAAATCTTCCATCATGACCAGGACCCAGATTCAACTGCCGGATGAGCTCTACCAGCGGGCCAAAACCTTCGCCGCTGAACGCGAGATTTCTCTCGCTGAAATGACGCGTCGGGGACTGGAACTGTTCCTTGCCCGCTTCCCTGAAAGCAGTCCTCGAAAACAGGCTTGGAAGATGCCCAAGGTGCGCAGTGGTGGTCTCAAAGTCCCGCTGGAAGATCTCCACGAGATTGCCGCTCAGGACGAAGAAGTGCGCAGTCTCGGGAAGCGATGATTGCCATCGACACCAACATCCTTTTTGCAGCACTCGACGAAGATCATGCTCTTCACGGTAAGGCATCCGCTTTCATGGACTCGCTGCAAGATCGTGAAGATGTCGCGATCAGTGAGTTCGCGCTGCTGGAGCTCTACTGCCTGTTGAGGAATCCCGTCGTCCTTGCCAAACCACTCAGCGCCTCAGCCGCCGTGGATGTTTGCGCGGCGTTTCGACAGCACCCGAGCTGGCAAGTGATCGGCTTTCCCCCTGACAGCCGCGCGTTTCATGACGAGTTCTGGCCGCGTCTAAGAGCCAAGGACTTCGCCCGCCGTCGCGTCTTTGACTGGCGCATGGGATTGAGCTTGATCCAGCAAGGTGTCACCCACTTCGCGACCGTGAACCTGAAGGATTTTCAAAGCTTCAACTTCCAGAGAGTGTGGAATCCTCTCAGTGAGGATTGATTCGAATCAGCCCCCTTCCATCGCATGAAAACACTCTTCTTTCTGACCGCCCTCGCATTCACCTCGCTCCACGCTGCTGAACCGCCAAAAACGCAGATGACCCTGCCCGGCAAGCTGCTGCTGAGCGAGGACTTCGCCAAGCCCATCACCTTGGCCAAATCCATCGACCGCAGCGTGCATCCCGGCACTTGGACGGAGGGCTGGCGAGTCATGAACGGCACCTGGACGCAGGTCGATGGCGGCATTCGCGGCATCGTCAAACCCAAGGTCTATCCCGCCGCTACTCTGCATCTGCCACTCGTGTATCAGGACGCCATCATCCAGGTCGAGGTGCGCCTCGACGACATCCCGCTCGACGATCCGCCCAAGGGCGACTTCAACAGCGCCGGCGTCGTCTTGCGCGAAGGCAACGCCGCCCACATCGGCTCCGTGCGCCTCGGCAAAGGCAGCTTCTCCGCCGGCAAAGACAAGACCAAGTCCCGCGAAGTGAAAGGCACCGTCGTCACCGACGACGAGGTCTCCTTTGGCAAACAAGCCCTGCCCATCAAACCCGGCGAATGGCACACGCTCGTCATCGAAGTCCGCGGCGAGGACATGCTCGCCACCGTCGATGGCCGCAGCCCCATCTTCGGCTCGCATCCCGTCATCGGCCTGCCCAAAGGCATCCTCAGCTTCGGCACGCCCCGCAGCGTCAGCTATCGCAACCTCCTCGTCTTCGAGGCCCTGCCGAATCCCGCGTGGGAGACGAACAAGAGCACGATCTTAAAACAGGCTGCGGCGGGCAAGAAGTGAATCCATTCGGCCTCTTGAAATCGACCGCAGCCGCCCAGGAGGTCCGTGTGATGGTTCGAAGGGTCCCTTTAGAGCTTCGGCAAAGCAATCGCTGGTTCGGCTTTGATTTTTGTTTGGTGTTCGCGGCGGTAGGTGAGCGGGGTGGTGCCGGTGAACTTTTTGAAGCGTTTCACGAAGGAGCTGTGGTCGTAGAAGCCGTTGTCCTGGGCGATGTGGGCGATGCTGTGGGCGGTGTGCTTGATGGCATCGATGGCGTGAAACATGCGGACCTGCTCGACGAAGACCTGCGCGGTCATTTTCATGCCCTGCCGGAAGACGCGCATAAACTGGCTTTCGGACAGGCTGCACAGCTTGGCCAGGGTGGCGATGGTGATGGCGTCGGCGTAGTTGCGGAAGACATGTTCGAGGGCGGGCAGCAGCCGGTTGAGTTCGGCATCGTGGCCCATGACTTCGCTGTAGCGGCGGTTGATGGTGATGAGGCCGATGATTTTTCTGGCCCGGTTGTGCAGCGGGTATTTGCTGGAGAAATACCACTGCGGGGCGTGGGTTAGATAGCTGGCGGCATGCACTTCATTGATCAATGGCTTGCCGTGCTTGAAGACGAGCAGGTCGTTTTGCCGGAAGCTCTCGGCGATGATCTTCGGGAAGAGGTCGAAGTCGGTTTTGCCGACGACTTCCTGCCCGTGCTGAAGGTTGATGGCCTCTTTTAGAGCGCGGCTCATGTAGATGTAGCGGGAGTCGAGGTTTTTGATCATGAAGAGAGCCCCGGGCAGGTGCTCCAGCGCTTGCAGGAGCTGCGTGGTATCGGCTACTTCATGGAAAAAGGCGGTCTGGAGGCGGTTCATTGCGATAAGAGGATATTACCATTTTATGACGGTCGGGCCATAGCCTTTTCTGCGCTGGCTGGCTAGACTCTGATCATGAAGATTGGGCGCACTTGGTTTCGACGGCTGCTGGCGGCATCGCTGATGCTGGCTGGCTTGCCGTTGGTCGTTTCGGCTGCGGACATGCTGGTGCTCATGAGTGGCTCGGGGAAAGTGGAGCGCTATGATTCGGAAACGGGGGCGCATGTGGGGACGGTCGTCAGTGGGTTGCCTCCATCGAATGCCATGCTTGTCGATGCGGAAGGGCGTCTGCTCATTTCCACCGGCGTGCCGGGCGGTGTCGGCCAGGTGCTGCGTTTTGATCCAAGGAACGGCGGGAAGATGGAGACGTGGCTGGATGTGCCGGAGGGCTACGGCGGGCGGTTGTTTCGGGCCACGGGCATGACGTGGCATGAGGGCGATCTGCTGGTGGCGAGCCAGGGCGATGGTAAGGTGAAGCGCTATGACGGCAAGACCGGTGAGTGGAAGGCAGATGTGTCGCTGGCATCGCCCGGTGGCATGACGCAGATCGCGGTGCATGGCGGGCGGCTCTTCATCACAGACTATGTGGCGCAGATGCTGCGGCGTGCGCCGGAGGCGCTGGACGGCACGATGAGCGAGCCATGGGCGCAGCACGCCGCGCAGGCACCCTGGGGCTTGGTTTTCGATGCTGAAGGACGGGCGTATTGGAGCACGGCGGCAAATCGCATTCACCGCTTCGATGGCCAAACGAATGTCGAGTGGGCAGGTGCGGGCGGCGGACTGGCTATTCCTGTCGGACTGACACTGGGGCCGGATGGAAATCTCTACGCGGCGAGTTTGCACGGGCAGGTCACGGTTTGGAAAACGGATGCGCCGAATGCAGGCGCTGCATTGCGGGTGATCGGCGGGCCAGAGATGAAAGAGCCGATCAGCATCGTCTTTACCACGCTGCCTCGCGGGCTGGAGTTTGTGATGGCACCACCTCCTGCGGCCGGTGTGGAGTCGGCGGAAAAGGTCGCGTTCTTTGAGTCGAAAATCCGTCCGTTGCTCGTGGAGCGCTGCATCGAATGCCACGGCGAGAAAAAGCAAAAAGGCGGGCTGCGTCTCGACTCGCGTGCGGCCTGGCAGGCTGGCGGTAACAGCGGAAAAGCCATCGTGCCCGGCAAGCCGGATGAGAGTTTGCTTATTAAAGCAGTGCGCTATGCCGATAAGGATTTGCAGATGCCGCCAAAGAAGGCGCTGCCACCCGGAGAAGTGGCCCTGCTGGTGGAATGGATTCAGCAAGGCGCAGTGGACCCGCGCAGCGATGCACTCGCCGTCGCACAGCCTGCCTCGGACGACTGGGCGGCGGAGTTTCAGAAGCGGCTCGACTGGTGGAGCCTGAAGCCCATGCGTCCTGCCGCCAACGGCAGCGTGGACGGCTTCATCCAAGCCGCGCAAAAAGCCGCCGGACTCGCAATGGCACCGCAGGCCTCGGATGAGGTGCTGCGTCGTCGTTTGAGCTTTGTGCTCACTGGGCTTCCACCCATGCCAGACAATCAGACCATGAGAAAATCAGACGAGGAGAAGAAAGCTGTCTCATTGTCTCCCCATCCGATTGTCTCACAGTCTTCTCCGCTCGAAGCCTATGTTGACTCGTTGCTAAGCAGTCCCCACTTCGGTGAGCACTTCGCCCGTCACTGGATGGATGTGGTGCGCTACACGGACACCTATGGCTACGAGTGGGATACGCCCGCGAAAGGTGCTCACGAATACCGCGACTACCTCATCCGCGCCTTCAACGACGACATCGGCTTCGATCAGCTCCTCCGCGAGCAACTCGCCGGTGACCTCATCGCCAAGCCACGGCTCGATGCCGCCGGGCAAATCAATGAGAGCCTCATCGGCCCGATGTTTTATCATCTGGGCGAGCATCGGCACGGCAGCAGCATCGGCTTCAACGGGGTGCATCAGGAGATGGTGAACAACAAGATCGACGCCTTCTCCAAGGCCTTCCTCGCTACTACGGTTGCCTGCGCCCGCTGCCACAACCACAAGCTCGAAGCCGTTTCGCAGCGCGACTACTACGCCCTGGGCGCTGTCTTCATGGTGCCGCGCTGGACCAGCCGCAGCGTCGATGCACCCGGCAAAAACGACGTGGCCATTGCCAGATTGAAGGAACTCCGCGCCAACATCCGCAACGAACTCGCAGCCCTCTGGAAGGCCGTCCGCATTCAGCCGGAGAGCTGGCGCAAGCCGCTGGAGGTGAGGGATGCGCCCGCGGCGAAGCTGGAAGACATCGCCTATCCGCTGGCGAAGCTAACCCAGGCCGAAGGCGGCATCGAGGCCACCTGGACCGCCCTCGCCAAAGAGTGGGCTGAGACTCGTGCCGCCCGCCTCACGGCCAATGCTGCCTACACTGTGCTCACCGATTTTTCTGAGCCTCAGCTTCCCGCTGGCTGGGTCGCGGAGGGCGATGGCTTCATGCATGGCTGGGTGCCAGACGCCACACCACTCATCGCCTTGGAGGGCGAGGCCGTGGTCGCTCGCTTGCTCCCCCGAGGTTATCACACGCACGCGCTTTCCTCTCGATTGCCCGGCACCCTGCGCATGCCGCCGCAGAGCCGCGTGGCGGGCAATGTCGTCAGCCTCCGTCTCGCGGGCGGTGAGTTTGGCGGCTCTCTGACGGTGGATGAAAATGCGTTCCAAAGCGAAGCCATCGCCTTTTTCAACGACCCGAAGCTCATCTGGCGCAGCTACGGCGACACGCCGCTGCGGAACAGCGTGACCCGCGTCACCGTGGAGTTTGCCACCGCCTCGCTGAATCCCAACTTTCCTCCCCGCGTGGATCTGGTGCCCATGCCGCCCGCCGATATGGGTCACGACAAACGAAGCTGGCTGAGCCTCACCGGCATCGTCACGCACGATGCGGGAGGCACGCCGCAGGACACGCTAGATGCCTTCGCCACGCTTTACCAAGGCCCCGCGCCGACCACCACGGAGGAGGTCAACGCACGGCTCTCCGCATGGTTCACCGCCGCCGTGCATCGCTGGTGCGAGGAGACATCACAGCCCGGCGATGTCGCCCTGCTGGATTGGATGCTGACGCAAAAAATTCTGCCGAACACCGCCGATGCCAGCAGCCCGCTCGCCGCACTCATCGCGGACTATCGCCGCGTGGAAAGTGGCATCGCCTTTCCCCGAACCGTCAATAGCATGGACGAACGCGAGACGGCCAAAGTCGGGCTGCCGCTCAATCTTCGCGGCAATGTGGACACGCCCGGCGATCCCGTGATGCCGGACTTTTTACAAATGTTCGCAGGTCGCAACGACGTGGCCAAAAGCCCCGGCAGTGGACGCCTCGAACTCGCCGAGTCACTGCTGCATCCCGAGCATCCACTCACTGCCCGCGTCTATGTGAACCGCGTGTGGCAGTGGATCTTCGGCACCGGCCTCGTCGCCACGCCGGATGACTTTGGCCGTCTCGGCGACAAGCCCTCGCACCCCGAGCTGCTCGACTGGCTGGCCCGCGAGTTCATCCGCGAAGGCTGGTCCACCAAGAAGCTCGTGCGCCGCCTCGTGCTCAGCGAGACCTTCCGCCAGTCTGGCGTCATCGCCGCCGCCGCCCGCGAGCGTGACCCCATGAACCGCCTGCTCTCCTACTACCCCACCCGTCGTCTCGAAGCCGAGTCCATTCGCGATAGCCTGCTCGCCGTCTCCACCCGGCTCGACCCCACGCTCTACGGTCGCCCCATCAATGCTCCCCGAGCCGTTGAAGACCCGAAAAAACGCCTCTTCTCCGGCCCGCTCGACGGTCACGGACGCCGCTCGATTTACTCCACCATGAGCATCATGGCCCCGCCATCCTTTCTCACCGCCTTCGACCTGCCCGACCTCAAGCTCCCCAGCGGCAAGCGCAACGTCACCAACGTGCCTTCCCAATCTCTGATGATGCTCAATGACCCGCTCGTTAGCGCCCTCGCCAAGCACTGGGCCACGCAGCTAATCAAAGAACCTCACACCACCGTCGAGGAACGCATCAGCGCCATGTTTGCCCGTGCTTTCGCCCGCCCGCCGCAGCCCGCCGAGTTGCAGCAATGGACCACCGCCACCCGAGATTTCGCCACCACGCCCGATCTTCTGCACGACGAAGCCTCCTGGACCCAGCTCGCCCATGCCCTCTTCAACACCCAGGAGTTTATCCATTACCGCTAAGCCTATGAAACACTCCACCTGCCCCGGCTCCATCCCGCCCGCATTCACCCGGCGCGGCTTTCTTCAGCAGGCCTCTGCTGGCTTCGGCATGCTCGCATTGAATGGCTTGTTTTCGCGTGAAGCCACTGCCGCCACGCATGTCGCGGCAAAGGCAAAGAACGTGATCTTTTGCTTCATGGATGGCGGGCCGAGCCATGTGGACACCTTTGATTACAAGCCCATGCTCAAGAAGCATCAGGGCCAGCCCATCGGCACGAGCTGGCTCAATCGCCGCACCCAGGGCGAGGGAAATCGCGTCTGGCTCGGCAGTCCGTGGGAGTTCAAACAACGCGGGCAGAGCGGGCTCTGGGTGAGTGATTTGTTTCCGCATCTCGCCGGTGTGGCGGACCATCTCTGCGTCGTGCGCTCCATGGTCGGCGAGATTCCGCTGCATGGGCAACAGAATCTCCTGCTGCACACCGGGCGCACTGGCGGACAGGCCCCCAGCCTCGGCGCATGGGTGTCTTATGGACTCGGCACCGAGAATCAAAACCTGCCCGGCTACGTGCTGCTGAACAACGATTGGGTGCCCAATGGCGGGCTGGAAAACTTCGGCAGCTCCTTCCTGCCCGCGAGTCATCAGGCCACCACCATGCGAGCCAAGGGCACGCCCGTGGACAACATCACCCCTGGCGACGCAGCCGTGATCCAGCGCCGCAAACTCGCCCTGCTCGCCGCGCAAAACAGCGCCTTCGCCGCGCAAAGCTCCGACGCTCAATCCATCGAAGCCGCCATCGCCAACTACGAGACCGCTTTCCTCATGCAGAGCACCGTGCCCGGCATCGCCGACATCAGCGGCGAGCCTGCGCACATCCGCAAACTCTACGGCCTCGACTCCACCGATGAGCACCAGCGCCTCTACGCCACCCAGGCCCTCCGCGCCCGACGACTCGTCGAAGCGGGCGTGCGCTTCGTGGAAATCACCTGCCCCAGCTTTGACGGCAACAACTCCCCCTGGGACCAGCACGGCCACTTGCAGCTCAACCACGAGAAAAACGCCCGCATCACCGAGCAATCCGTCGCCGCGCTCATCATCGACCTCCATCAGCGCGGCCTGCTGGATGAGACCATCGTCCTCTGGGCCGGAGAAATGGGCCGCACCCCGCACACCGCCGCCGTCACCGCCACCGCCGGACGCGACCACCACGTCAGCGGCTACACAATCTTCATGGCTGGCGGCGGCTTCAAAGGCGGCACAGCCTTTGGCGAGACCGATGAGTTCGGAGCCAACGCCGTCGTGAATCCCGTCAGCGTCCACGACATTCACGCCACCATCCTGCACCAAATGGGTCTCGACCACACCCGCCTCACCTTCCGCCACGGCGGCCGTGATCAACGGCTCACCGATGTGCACGGGCATGTGGTCCGGGAGATTTTCGCGTAAACTTTCGCATCTGATGGCTAACTACTCTGCGATGAACTCCATTCTTATCATCATTGCCCTGATTGGCATCGCCACGGCAAACGTCGTGGCGCAGGAGGTGGTGTTCAGCCCGGAACAGATCGTGTTTTTTGAGAAGCAGGTGCGGCCGGTGCTCGCGGAGCATTGTTATTCATGTCATGGCGCTGAGAAGGCGAAGAGCGGGCTGAGGCTGGATTCGCGGGAGGCGGTGCTGCGGGGCACGGATGCGGGCAAGGTGGTCATCGCGGGCGATCCGGAGGGGAGTTCTTTGATCCAATCCGTGCGTCATGCGCCGGGGGTGGAGGCGATGCCGACGAAGAAGCCGCAGCTCGCGGCGGCGCAGATCGAGGCGCTGGTGCAATGGGTGAAAATGGGGCTGCCGTGGCCAAAGGAAGCGGTGGTGACTCAGATCAAACCCAAGTGGCAGGAGCATTGGGCCTTTAAGCCCGTCACGAAACCCGCAGCAGCGACTTCGGTGGATGCGCTGGTCGCTGCGAAGCTGGCGATGGCAGGTCTGGACTTTGCGCCTCCAGCGGAGGCGGCGGTGCTTTGCCGCAGGCTGCATCTGAGCCTCACGGGGCTGCCGCCGAGCTATGAGGAGGTGGAGCAGTTCAAACAGGCTGCGGCGGCCGGCCTGCCGAATGCGGCGGCGGCATTGATCGACAAGCTGCTGGCGTCTCCGCGTCACGGCGAACGCATCGGTCGCATGTGGCTGGATGTGGCACGCTACTCGGATACCTCGGGTTATACCTTCGGCGGTGCGGACAGCCGGTTTCCCCATGCGCACACGTATCGCGACTGGGTGGTGAAGGCGCTGAACGATGATTTGCCGTATGACCAGTTCATCACGGAGCAGATCGCGGCGGATCATTTGCAGGCTCCGGGCAAGCCGGTGGGTGCGCTGGCGGCGCTGGGTTTTCTCACGGTGAATGACACCTTCGTGGGCGACGGGACTTTGCAGCTCGACGACCGCATTGATGTCATCTCCCGCGGCTTGATGGGGCTCACGGTCTCCTGCGCACGCTGTCACGATCACAAATATGATCCGGTGCCGACGGCGGACTACTACGCACTTTACAGCGTGATGAACAGCTGCGTCGTGCCGCCGGAGTTTCCGATCATCGGCGAGGCACCGGATGCGGCGGCAGCGGCGGCATTTAAGCAGAAGGTGGCGGCGGTGGAGGTGAAAAAGAAGGCGTTCCGCGAGGAAGTTTTCAGCGAGCTGCGCAAGCCGGACAAACTGCGCGACTACCTGCTCTTTGCGCAGCGTGCCACAGCCATGACGCCAGATGCCTTCAAGGCGAGCGCCGCCACGGAGATGTTCCGCGAGAGTGTGGCGACGAAGTGGCGCGAGTTCCTGCAGACGTATGCGCTCGTTCCCAAACCGCACCCGGTGATGCTGGCGTGGACGGAGTTTGCGAAGCTGCCCGAGGCCGAGTTTGCCGCGAAGGCACCCGAGCTGGCCCAGCGGCTCGCCAAGCCCGACAGCGGTGCGAATGAGGTGCTGCGCAATGAGTTCGCCAAGCGGCCCCCGCTGAAAAACTTTGTTGAGCTGGCCGCACTCTATCAAGAGGTGTTTCTCGCCAGCGTCAGCGGCCAGGTGCCGGAAAATCCGCCGTGGCTGGAAATGCGCGGGCTGCTGCAAAATCCCCTGTCGCCGATGTCGGTGCCGGCGGAGGGCATCGACCAATTTTTCACGGTGAAGGACAGCCTGCGCATGCAGGAGTTTGAGAATGAACTCAAGAAGCTCGTGATCGAAGACCCCGGCGCACCACTCCGCGCCATGACCATGCAGGACCGCCCGCAGCCAGCGGATGTGAATGTTTTCATCCGAGGCAATCCGTCGCGACTGGGCGCTGCTGCACCGCGGGGGTTCCTGACGATGTTTGGCGGACAGAAGTTCACAAAAGGCAGCGGCAGGCTGGAGCTGGCCCACAGCATCACCAGCAAGGAGAATCCGCTCACCGCCCGCGTGATGGTGAACCGCGTGTGGATGCTGCACTTTGGCAAACCTTTGGTGAGCCTGCCCAGCGACTTTGGCATTCAGACGCCGAGACCCGAGCAGGCGGAACTACTCGATTACCTCGCCGCCACCTTCATGGAGGAAGGCTGGAGCCTGAAGAAGCTGCAACGCCTCATCCTGAACTCGCGCACCTATCAGCAGAGCTGCACCAGCACGCCCGACAAGGACGTGAAAGACGCGGAGAACGCCCTGCTCTCGCGCTTCAACCGCCTGCGACTCGATTACGAGCAGATGCGTGACTCAACGCTCGTCGCGTGCGGCTCGCTGAATGTCGCGAACGCAGGTGGACGCGCCACACCGCTCGCCGCGCCGGACGTGGACACCCGCCGCAGCCTTTACCTCTTCATCGACCGTGAAGTGCAGGCCAGCGTGCCCGCCATGTTCGACTTTGCGAATCCTGACCTTCACAGCCCCCAGCGCTCCGTCACCACCGTGCCGCAGCAGGCCTTGTTCCTCATCAACTCGCCCTTCATCCAGACGCAGTCGAGCAAGCTGGCTGCCACGCTTCAAGCCAGCACCGGAGGCATCGTGGATGCCCGCACCATTGAGGCGCTTTATCACCGTGTGCTGCTGCGCGGCCCCAATCCCGACGAAGCCGAGATGGCGCTGCGCTTCGTCAACAGCGCCCCACCCGCGCCAACTCCCACCCCGCAAAGTCCGCTCGCCCAACTCGCTCAGGTGCTCCTCATCGGCAATGAGTTCCAGTTCAGTGATTAACCTTCACCGCCAGCTCTCGCTTATGTCGTCAGCCTTTTCCCTCACCCGCCGCGACATGCTCGCCCGCATTGGCATGGGCTTTGGCAGCCTCGGTCTGGGCGATCTGCTCGCGGAAACTTCTTCCATCTCGCTCAACCCGCTCGCTGCTCGCCAGCCGCCTCTGCCTGCCAAGGCGAAACGTGTGGTGCATCTGTTCATGAACGGCGGGCCATCGCATGTGGACACCTTTGATCCGAAGCCTTCGCTCGACAAATACGACGGCAAGCCGATTCCCTCGCAGTTGAAGACGGAGCGTCCGACAGGTGCAGGCCTGAAGTCGCCGTATGCGTTTCAAAAGCATGGCCAAAGCGGCATCGAGATCAGCGAGCTGTTCGCGAAGACCGCGCAGCATGCCGACGATCTCTGCATCATCCGCTCCATGCACACGGACGTGCCAAATCACGAGCCATCGCTCGGTTTGCTCAACTGCGGCGAGGCGCGGCTGAATCGTCCCAGCCTCGGCTCCTGGATCACCTACGGGCTCGGCTCCATGAATCAAAACCTGCCCGGCTACATTGCGATGTGTCCCGGCGGCATGCCCATCCGCCGCACGAAAAACTGGCAGGCCGGCTTTCTCCCCAGCGCCTTTCAAGGAGCCTACGTCAACACCGACCACGAGAGCGTGGACAAGCTCGTCGAGTTCATCCGCAACGGCTCGCTCGACAGCAAACGCCAGCGCGAGCAGCTCGACTTGTTGCTGGCCTTCAACCAACGCCATCTCGCCGAGCGGCAGAAGGATTCCCAGCTCGAAGCCCGCATTCAGAGCTTCGAACTCGCCTACCGCATGCAGATGGAGGCCAGCGATGCCTTTGACATCATGAAGGAGCCGGAGGCCGTGCGTCAAATGTATGGCGTGAAGCCCGGCCCGGAGGGTTCTTTCGCCCGCCAGTGCCTCATCGCGCGTCGATTGCTCGAGCGCGGCGTGCGTTTCCTCCAGCTCTGGACCGGCGACGGCCAGCCCTGGGACCATCATGACGAGGTGCTCGACCACAAAGCGCTCGCCGCCAAGGTGGACCAGCCCATCGCCGCCTTGCTCACCGATTTGAAGCAACGCGGCCTCTTCGATGAAACACTCGTCATCTGGGGTGGCGAGTTTGGCCGCACGCCCGTCGTCGAACTGCCCACACCCGGCCTCAACGCGGGCAAACAACGCGGTCGCGACCACAACCCCTACGGCTTCACCACCTGGCTCGCCGGAGGCGGCGTGAAGCGCGGCCACATCCACGGTGCCACCGATGAGTTCGGCTTCGCCGCCGCCGAAAAGCCCGTCCACATCCGCGATCTCCACGCCACCATCCTGCACCTGCTCGGCTTCGATCACCACAAGTTCACCTACCGCTACGCCGGCCTCGACTACCGCCTCACAGGTGTTGAAGAAGGGCCAAAGGTCGTCACGGAGCTGCTGGCGTGAGTCTCCCTGACCGCCTCACCTTTCGCCACGGCGGCCGCGCTCACGAGCAACACAAAACCTTTCGTTAGAGGACAGCGACGAATGCTTTCCATCACCATGAAACACACTCTCCCCCTCTTCATCTTGAGCCTTTTCACCGTCCTCGGGAGTGCTGCCGAACCTCTGGAACTCAACGTCCGCGCTTTCGGCGCAAAGGGAGACGGCTCGACTGATGACACGGCGGCCTTTCACGCGGCGATTGCAGAGGGGGCGAAGCTGAAACTCCCGGTCCGCGTGCCGCAGGGCAGCTACGTCATCACGCAGCCATTGGCCTTGAATGCCCAACGCCTGACCGGCGAGCCGAATGCCTCTTTCGGGGCGGACGTGATGGTGCTGCCCACGCTGGTCGTTCGCAGCGAGAGCGGCACCGCGATCCGCCTCGGCGAGGGAGCCACGGTGGATGGTTTGCAGATTCACTGCTCCTGGCCCGGCAGCAGTCCTGGCGAGAAGGCGGCTCCGGCCATCGAGCTGGCGGGCCCCTGCACCCGCATCCACGCCATGCGCATCATCAGCCCGTGGGTGGGTATCGGCTGGGATGGTAAATCGATCACTAGCCGGACGACCATCGAGAACATCTTGATGGGCAGCGTCCACAAAAAGGGCGTCCACATCGGCAACAACTTTGACGTCACCGTGCTGCGCAACATCGAGGTCTTTTCACCGGACGTGCCCCGCTTTGCACAGGAAGGCATCGGCTTCCACTTGCAGAAGTGCGATGACATCCGGCTGAGCGACTGCTTCGTCATCAGCGCCCAAACCGGCTACCTTTTCGACGAGGAAAAGCCCGGCGTGACCAACCACGGCACCTGGGGCACGCTGGTGAACTGCTCGTCCGACTACATCACCGGCGTCTCGCTGGACATCGTCGGCGAGCACAAACTGACCTTCTCCGCCGGGTCGCATCTCAGTCATCATCTCGGTCTGCGCGTGCGCGAAAAAGGAGCGGTCGTCGCAGTGAACGGCGTCTGGATTCAGTGCAGCAGCGCACCCACGATTCAGGTGGAAGGCGGGCGCTCCATCGCCGTCACCGGCTGCACGCTGGACAGGCGGCACGAGTCATTCGGAGCTCCAGCCGTAATGATCGGCGGCGGGGAGATCGTCAGCATCACGGGCAACGCCATCGACTCCCAAGGCACCGGCCTACATCTGCGGCCCGGCTGCGAGCGACTGGTGTATTCCAGCAATGCCGTGCGCTTCAAAGGCCAGCCCGTCACCGACGAATCAGGAGGCAAAGGCCGCCTCGTGCTCCAAGGCAACGCCGAAGAGCCAATCACTGCCAAGACGCCTGAAGGTGCACCTCCGGCGAAACAGTAGATGAAGCCACTCACCCTGACCGGTGATGGCCAGTGGCCCATCCACATTCACAATCTCCGCGACTATCCCGCTTGCCGAGGCACCACGAAACAACTCAGCTTGCGCCTCGCCACCACCGACGGTGTTGCCGATGTGCGCCGTATCGAGCTGAGGGGGGAATCACAGGGCTTTGCCAACTGGGCTATATGGTCAGCGACTACGCTCTTCGCTCACTCATCTGCGAAGAGCTTTTCTAGCGCCTTGGCTTGAGCTTCGAACTTCTTGGGGTTCGATTTCTTGAGCTTTCGCAGATTGGTCAGCTTCCAGGCAATGGCTGGAAGCGCTGCCAAATGCGGACAGGTCATCAGACTCCAATCAGGGGCGGCATTCACAAGTCCGAGCAGGAATTGGCGATGCTGCGCACTCAGGCGGCGCGGCAAATCGGTGAAGAGTTTTTCCCGCACTGCGATCAAGTCCAGAAGAGCCACCGCGCTGTCGGCCATGCCTGCGAACTCATTCACAAAGGCAGGCTCAATGTTGAGTCGGTTGCCAGAGAGCACCTCATGCACAGGCCGGTTGTGCCCCGCGACGTAGCAGACGAAGCATTCGATCATCTCCGCTGAAAGTCCTTCACCTGCATACAGACTGAGCACATCAAAAAGATCGCGTGGGTGCTGCCGATCCATCGCGGCCACCAGTTTGCTGCCGTAGAGTTCAGCCGTGTGAAGCACCGGAATCTGAAGACGTGTCTGAAAAAGCTCCTGCGCCTTTGGTGAAAGCTCCCGGTTCTCCACTGGCAGCACGGCACCTCGAAAGACATGATTCACCTCCACCTTCACCCGCTGACGATTTCGCTGCACAAAGAGCTTCACTTCATTTCCATCACGCGTGGCACCGATCTCGCAAATGCAGCCTGACTTCATCAGCGCCGATTTCATTCGATCCATCTGGCTTGCAATCAGTTCAAATGCCTCGTGGCGCGTGAGCGCATGGTCGCGAACCACCAAGTCCAAATCGACAGAAAGTCTCGGCATGTCCCGCAGGAAGAGATTGATGGCTGTGCCCCCCTTCAGTGCGAAGTGCCCGCCATCAAAGACCTCTGGCACCACGGCCAGCAACAGGCGGACGGTTTGGACGTATTCAGGATTCATCATGATTTGACGACGAGCAGGCTGCCATCCTTGAGTCGGCGTATCCAGCGCCCTTGCCCCAGTCTGCCAGCAGCAGCTTCACGCGCCGCACCAGCCCAGGGCAGGCCGAGTTCCTCCGCCCAGACCACACAAAGCCGAGCCGCCTTCACCTTTCGGCAGTGGCGCAAAAGCTCGCCCAACTCCTTCATGCGCAGACTGCGCAGAGACTCCATGATGCCGCGCGCTTCGTCAGCCTCCTGATGCACGCCCACCTCACTCAGCATTTCCAGTATCGCCCGCTCCGGAGTGGACACCAGCGGTCCATCTGGCGCTTCCGGCAGTTTGACGAGCCCCTCCTCTTCCGGCAGAGCTTCGTCGAAAATCCGACTCGCTTGGTATCTAGCGGGGAATCGTTCCACGAACCATTCGGGAAGTGTAGCTTTTTTTAACCCGTGAAGACAGATCATCTCACGCTGGCTCAGGTTCTGGGCGAAGCCCTGCCAGGCCAGCGCCGTCTTTCCGGCCACATGGAGCTTTGGCAGGTCGCGAGCCAGAAATCTAATGCTGGGGTCGCGCTGCAATTGATCCCCCGCGAACATGAACACCCCGCGCCCCAGGCGCACCAGCCAGCCCGTTCTCACATAATCATGAGCCAGCGCCGACGAGATACCCGCCCGCCCTAGGTCGGCGGTGCCCAAAGGCATCCCCTGCGGCAGATCCAAGCGTCGGAGATTGATTAGTTTCGGCATTATAGTTCAAAAATATTTTGAATTAAAAACGCAAAACCAAACAATTTCAAGCGCCGTATCGTCAAAAGCCGCTGCTAAGAGCGCCATCCAAAACTGCACCGACCTGGGTTTATCGGCTGGAGAAGAGGCTGGTGTGAGTGCGTCGTTCGTGTGCTTGAGTCCTCTGGACTCACCTGCGGCTGCCGAGACGGCTGCACCACTTTGTCGTGTGGCTTTCAGGAAGGGCAACGTGGCAAAGCGTGGAGGAGATCGTGTCGGTGTTCGACGTTGGTTTACATCCATGAATCCTCCCACTGCTCCCACCACCCGCCGCGAGGCTTTCACCACGGCCGGACTCGCCATGCTCGCGGCTTCGGTCGCTTCCTCCGCGCAGGCGGCTGAGGCGGAGTCCATCGGCCCCGATCATCTGAACGTCCGCAGCTTCGGCGCGAAGGGCGATGGCACGAGCGATGACACGGCGGCTTTTCAACAGGCGCTGGATGCCGCGCACGCGGCTGGCGGTGGTCGGGTTTGGGTTCCGGCAGGCAGTTATCTGCTCGAAGGCAGTCTGCTGGTGCCGCATGGCGTTTGTTTGCAGGGCAGCTGGACCGCTCCCATCTCGCAGCCTTGGAAAGGGCCGCCAGGTGCGGCGGGCTCGGCAGCGGGATCGAATCTGCTCACCACTCATGGTCATGGCGACGCGAATGCACCGGCCTTCATCCGACTCGCGGGAAACAGCGCGGTGCGCGGCCTCGCCATCCATCATCGGCGTCAAACGCCCACAGACCCGCCCATCGCGTATCCTTGGACCATCGCCTCAGCGGCGGCAGGCGCGGACAACTGCGCGGTGGAGAATGTCTTTCTCGCCAACAGCTACCAGGGCATCGACTTCGGTCATCGAGTCACCGGACGGCATTTCATCCGCAACGTGTATGGCGATGTGCTGCATCGCGGCATCTTCGTCAGTCAAAATCTCGACGTGGGCCGCATCGAGAATGTCCACTTCTGGCCATTCTGGAATCCCGACGCGAACTCCCCCATCCGAAAGTATGTGCAGCGCGAGGCCGTGGCCTTTGAGTTTGGCCGCAGCGACTGGCAGATGTGTAGCAACACCTTCTGCTGGGGCTTCGGCATCGGCTACCGCTTCATCACGCATGGCGATGGCCCCACCCGCGGCCCCAGCCACGGAAGCTTCCTTGGCATCGCCGCCGACGCCTGTGGCATCGCGGTGAAGATCGAGGAAACCGCGCCCTTCGGCCTGCTGATCACCAACGGTCAGTTCGTCGCCTTTCCCGGAGACGCCATCATGATCGACGTAGCCGAGTCGCACACCGGCAGCGTGCGCTTCAACAACTGTGGCTTCTGGGGGCCGTGCAATCAGATCGCCCGCATCAAAGGGACGGGCACGCTCGGCTTCAGCGACTGCACCTTCGTCCACTGGTCCCGCCACAACGACCGCGCCGCCATCCACAGCCACAGCGGCAAGCTGCTGGTGAGAGGTTGCGAGTTCAAAGAGGACAAAACCCAAATCACCCTCGGCGAAGCCGTGCGCAGCGCCATCATCACCGAGAACCTCATCACCGGCACCCTGCGCGTCGAGCACGCGGAGAAAGCCAATGTGGTGGTGGCGAACAATCTCTCGGCAGTCTGAGTTTGCTCAAAACCCAGATGTCTTGGCCAATAGCTGAGTTTCCCCATGCCCTCGAATGACAACCACGACGCCCACGACTATGGCGAGCGCATCCGCGAGCGTCTGCCGCGTCGTTTGCAGGAACTCCGGGAGCGTTGTGGGCTCAGCAAATACGGTCTCGCCCGTGAGAGTGGTGTCAGCCGGGAATACCTCGGGAAGATCGAGCGGGGCAAAGCCAATCCGACATTGCCCGTCACCGCACAGATCAGCCATGGGCTCGGCATGACCCGAGAGCAGTTCACCGGGGAGCTGGAGGACGGAAATCACGCCCTGGTGCCCGAGAGGCGAAAAAAATGCCTTGGCAAGCCCAACACGCGTTTGCGGAGGGTGACATCCACTAAGAGGTGCTATCGTCGGAGCTGTGTTCTTCCCGCGTTTGATCAAGTTTGTCTCGTTGTTGTCGGCAATCCCTGGAGCAGGGCTGGCAGCGGATGATACTATTCGTCCAGCGGGAGGTCTGGGGCGCTGGTTCAGTGCAGAGGTGCGGAAGTTGGAGCGCCAGCGTGACGGACTGGCACATCAACTTTCGACCCTCCCGCAGCCCGCCCTCGCTCCGACCAGTTCGCGGCTCGGCTGGCATTCCAGTGTGCTCCGTTCGCCCGACGAAACGGTGTGGGTGCAGGTCGATTTGGGAACCATTCGGCCAGTTGATGTCATCGCGCTCGTGCCTGCGCATGGCGCGGCGCAGGATACAGGCGGCGCGGGTTATGGATTCCCGCTGCGGTTTCGTGTGGAGGGCTCGACGAGCGAAGATTTCGCACAGAGCGACGTGATTGCCGATCACACGGCGGCGGATGTGGTGAATCCGCGCGAGCTGCCGTTTGTCGTTGGGGCAGCCGGACGTTCGGCGCGCTTCGTGCGTGTGACCGTCAGCAAGCCGTGGCCTCGTCGTGAGGATTGGGTGGTGGCGCTGGGAGAACTCATCGTGGTTTCCGGCGGAAACAACGTGGCAGCGGCGCGACCCGTCGCGTCATCGCGGTCGCTCAATTCCCGGCCTGTGTGGGAGGTGGCGAACCTTACCGATGGGCAGAGTCTTCTCGGCCCGCAGGTCGCTCGCGAGCCGAGTCCGTCCAATGGTTATCTCGGCACCCATGAGCCGAGGCCGGACGTGACGAAATGGGTGCAGGTGGACCTCGGCAGTCTGGTGCCCATTGAGGCGGTGCGCTTGTTCCCGGCCCGCCCGCAGGACTTTGCTGACACACCGGGCAATGGCTTCCCCGTGCGCTTTCGAGTCGAAGCGGCGAATGACGCTACTTTTGTCGATGCGGCGAAGCTCTTTGAAACCGGCGAAGATGATTTTGTGAACCCCGGCGACAACCCGGTGACGATTCCCGTCGATCAGGTGCAAGCCCGCTTTGTGCGCGTAACGGCTACCCGGCTGCACAATCGGGGTGCGGTGAGCTCGTTTGGTCTGGCTGAGATGCAGGTCTGGTCGAAAGGTGAAAATGCCGCACTGGGAAAACCTGTGTCCGCTCTGGACGCCTTTAACAATGAGAGCCATCCCCGCTGGCAGCGGGAGTTTTTGGTGGACGGCTTCAACAGCAAGAACCTGATTCTGAGCGATGCTGAGTGGATCGCGAGTCTCGCCCGCCGCCGCGAACTCATGCTTCAACTAGCCGCGCTCGACGAGCAGCGGGCGCGGGCTGTGGATGCATCGCTGGCCTTCACCGCGAAGGTCGGTGTGGGGACCTTGGGCGGCATTTTGCTCCTCGCAGGAGCGCTGCTCTGGCGGGCGCGGACTGCAAAGCAACGAGCGGTGGAGAATCTGCGTCGCCGAATCGCCAGCGATCTCCATGATGAGATCGGCAGCAATCTTGGCAGCATCGCACTGCTCGCGGAGGCGGCTCGGCGGGAGGGCGACGGAGCGCACGCGGCAGAGGATTTCTCCATGATCGAGCGCGTTGCCGCCCGCACCCATGAGTCACTGCAAGAGATCGTATGGTTTATCAGTCCCGGTGCGGTGACGCGCGCTGAACTGGTGGCGCGGATGCGCGAATCCGCGCCGACGCTCCTTGGAGGCATCGCGTGTGAGTTCGCCGCACCGTCCTTGCTGCGCGATGGCGAGTGCCCGCTGGAGTTTGCCCGCAACCTCTGGCTCATCTTCAAGGAAGCGCTGCACAATGCGGCTCGGCATTCCGGAGCGGCGCATGTGACCATTCGCGTAGCCGAGCCGAATGGCGGTTTCGAGATGGAGATTCGGGACGATGGGCGTGGCTTCATCGAGGGCGAAGTCGAACCGGGCAACGGCCTGCTCAATCTGCGCCGTCGGGCCGCCGACTTGCGTGGCACCTTGCGCATCACCAGTGAACCAGGGCATGGCACCACCGTTCATCTCACCATTCCCCGCGTATGAAATCTGCCGACACCACCCCCTTCACAGTCTGGCTCATCGAGGACAACGAAGCCTACCGCACCGCCGCGCTCCGCATCGTGTCGCGCATGGAAGAGGTAAATGCCGCGCGTGGCTTCAAGTCGTGCGAAGCTGCCTTCAAGGCGCTGGAAGTCGCACGAGCAGAAGATTCACCGGGCGTGGTGCTGCTCGACATCGGCCTGCCTGGCATGAGCGGGCTCGATGGCATCCCGCAGCTGAAACAGCGCGTGCCCACGGCGCAGGTGCTGGTTCTCACGGTCTTTGACGATGAGGAGAAGGTCTTCCGTGCGATCTGCGCCGGAGCTGATGGCTACTTGCTGAAGGGCTCGAACTTCGATGGCATCCGTGAAGCGCTGCTCGAAGCCCGCACTGGCGGCTCGCCGATGAACGGGCGCATCGCGCGGCTGGTCCTGCGGCAGTTTGCGCACCGGACAGCGCCGCAGCCCGACTACGGCCTGACGCAGCGCGAACGCGAGATCCTTGAAGCAATGGTGCGCGGCCTCACGAAAAAGGAAATCGCCGCTGAACTCGGCCTGAGCGTTCACACCGCCGATTTTCATCTCCGTCACATCTACGAAAAGCTGCAGGTCAACACCCGCACTGGTGCTGTGGCGAAGGCGGTGCGTGAGCGGCTGACGTAAAGCCCTACGTGATTGCGGGGCTATCGGGCAGGAGCCGCAGAGGTAAGAATGCATCTATGTTCGCAACCCCCATTCCTCGCCGCCATTTCCTCCGCACCGCCACCCTGGCCGCAGCGGGTGCCCGCAGCTTTCCGGTGTCTGCCGATGAAGCCAGAAAACCGCGCTCGCTCTTCGACGGCAAAACACTCGCCGGCTGGCACGCGGTGCCTCGTCTGCCCCTTCCGATCACCCACAAGGAGTTTGAACACATGCCGGCTGCCAAACTCAGCGACGCGATGCTCGCATGGTTCCACGCCCGGCCCGAAATGGCGGCCCTCCTGGGGAACAAGGGGGTGTGGAAAGTGGAGGACGGCATGATCATCGGCGCGCAGGTGCCAGGAACGCAGGAAGGATCGTATCTCCTCAGCGACGAGACTTTCGGAGACTTCGAACTGACGCTGGAGGCGCGGCCGGATTTCCCCACCGACACAGGCTTCCTGCTGCGTGCCCTCCCCATCGGAGGGATAGGTTTCCAGATGCTGCTGGATCACCGGAAGGATGGCTGCATCGGCGGAGTCTATGGGAACCGGTTGGGAAACTTCCGCGCCTATCCTTTTGTGGTGGATGGTGACGAGTTGGACGGCTTTCGGGTGGCGAATCTGCGCGTTGGCACGCCGGACGGCGCGTCCTTCAAACCTGAGTTTTCCGCGAGCTTTGAGACCTTTCGTCAGATTTGGCGGTTGAATGATTGGAACACCTTCCGCATTCGCAGCACCGGACGGCTGCCGCTCATCGAGATCTGGATCAACGACACGCCCATCACGAAGCTCGACACAGCAAAACTCGCCGACCGCGTGCCGGGCTACGATCCCGAGCAGATCTTCGAGCGCATCGGAAGGCGCGGACACATCGCCCTCGAAGTCCACGACAACGGCAAAATGGGCCGCAACCGCTGGGCGCCGGGTGCGGTGTGCCGGTGGAGGAATCTCACCATCGCAGAACTCTGAACCCGTGCTGAAAATCCTCCTCATGAAGCGCTCCACTCTCTTCGCCCTCGTTCTGACCCTTGTCACACTGTCTCCGCTAACGCCGGTGATGGCTGAGGATCGAGTCCTTGAAAACGAATCCACACGTCTCGTCCTAAGGGGCAATCGCATCGTCTCTCTCTTCGATAAAGTTCGCGCCATCGAACATGTCTCGCCACAGGCGGATGCGAACAAGGGGATGTTTCATCTCCAGTTGGTCAAAGATGGGCAGCCCGCCTCTGATGTGGACGCCACGGCGATGACTTCGCGCGTTGTGCAGTCGAGCGCGAGTCGGCTCGAATTGGAGTTCACTCACGAGGAAGCGATGGTTCGTCTGCAAGTCGATTTATCGCCGGTCAAAGGAGAACTTGCGTGGAGCATCGCCGCGACACCATCCGACCAGGGGCACGCCGTAGGCTCGGTCGCCTGCCCGGTGTTTCAAACGCCGGTTTCCGCCGAAGGCGCGGTCAAAGACTGCCTCCTGCCTCTCTACGAAGGTCGGTTGCATCCGCTCAATGTGAAGATGATCGATCACAAACCGAAGGCGTATCCGGCGATGCTCTTTGCCCAGATGACCGCCTGCCTCGGCCCGAAAGGGGGATTCCTCTTGTGGTGTGATGATACGACGGGGCAAGTGAAAGAGTTCAGCTACCGCACGGTGGAGAGCCTCGCGACTTTCGCGATCATCCATCGCATGCCCTATGTGCCGGGGGAATGGAGATGCAGTTATCGGTCGCGTCTTTCTTTCGCGGGTCCGACCTGGCAGGAGACGGCTGATATTTACCGAAGCTGGGCCGCCGGGCAGCCTTGGTGCGCCACCAAGCTCAAGGATCGAAAGGACGTGCCGGCTTTCCTTCACGCGCCCCATTTTCACAGCACCGTGCAGTTGGGTAAGGAACAAAACCTCGCCGCTATCCCCGCCGAACTTGCCGCGCTCGGCCGTCGTCTTGAGACCCCTGTGATTGTGCGCGGCACCTATTGGGAAAAGCGCGGTGGCTGGGTGGGTATTGATTACTTTCCGCCTTCGATCGGTGATGAGGGACTGCGTTCCTTTGCCAAAAACCTGGAAGCTCAGAACATCAAGCTCATCTGCGAGATCGCCGGATACCGCTGGTTGAACGGCAAAGAAAAATCTGTGGTGATCAATCAGATCAACAAGCTCACCCCGAATCAAAAGGATGCATTGGGCGTGTTCTTTGATGAAAACAATGGAGCCGCCGTGTGCGAGATGGGACGGGACGGCAAGCTGAATCCCAGCACCACGCTTTGCCGGGGCTCGAACTTTGGAAAAAAATTTCTCCAAGACATGGCCAAGCGCCTCTTCGATCTGGGGCTGAAGTCCTTTGATTGCGACTCCGACATCGGCCCTTCTCCGGACGGGGTCAGCGGTTGTTTCAATCCCGCCCACGGCCATCCCATTCCCTGCGGCTCCTGGGCGACCGAAAACACCCGTAACGCCTTTCGCGAGATCAAGGTGGAAGCCGCACGCCGGGGTATCGATGATTTTCTCCTGGTGAAAGAGCACTGCACCGAACTCCTGAACATGGAGGTGCACGCCTACCTCTCGCGATTGAGCCTCACCTACAAGGAGCCTCACGTCGTCCCGCTCACGCAATACCTCTATCACGAGTATCTGCCTGTCGTGCTCTACAACACGTTTCCGGCTGAGCTGAACGACATCATTATCTTCGGCCAGATCCCCGGCGGCTCAGCTTTGCTGGAGAGGCAGCCAGTGCTCATGGATTACTACCAGTCCATGAAGTCGCACGCGAAGCCCTTCCTGCTCTACGGGCAAATGCTTCGCCCACTGATCCCGGACACGGACATCCCCACGAACATCACGACATTCACGGATCAAAAAAGCGGAGCGAAGTCCGACCTACAGTCTCCCATCGTGCGCCAGAGCGCCTGGAGGGACGACGCAGGAAACATCGCCGTCTTCGCCATCAACACCACGGACAAGGAAATGATTGTCCATGTTCCGACTCCCGCCGCGGGAGCATGGCAGGCCACCGTCCACCTCGGTCCCGCCCGTGAGCGGACCGAGGCACTCCCCTCAGGCGGACAGTTGCGCTGGGCTCTCGCTCCCGGTCGGCTCGCCTCCATCGTCTTTAAACCCAACCCATGAGCACCATGCACCTCCGCAGCCCATTGCTCAGGCTCCTTCCCGTTGTTTTTTTGGTGCAGATGGGTGAGGCAGCCTCCCCGCCGGACTTCACCCGCGACATTCGACCGCTCCTTTCGGACCGTTGCTTCAAATGCCACGGCCCCGGTGAGCAGAAAGGCGATCTCCGACTGGATCAACGCGATGCCGCGCTTGTGGCGCTGAATCCGACCGACTTGGTAAAGAGTGAGTTTCTCCATCGCATCACCACGCAGGACCAAGACGACCTCATGCCTCCGCAAGGCAAGGCGAAGCCGCTCACCCACGATGAGACAGAGAAGCTGCGTGCATGGCTCGAAGCGGGCGCACCGTATGCCCAGCACTGGGCCTACGTGAAGCCAGTGAGGTCACTGGTTCCGCAAGATGTGAATGCGGTCGATCACTTCATCCGCGAACGACTGGAGAAGGAAGGTTTGCCATCTTCGCCGCCTGCGGAGCCGGCGGTTCTCTTGCGTCGTTTGTCGCTCGATCTTATCGGACTGCCTCCAACGGAGACGGAGCTGGACGCGTTTCTCGCCGATCCCTCGCCCGCCGCCTACCAGCGTGAGGTTGAGCGCCTGCTCGCCTCGCCGCATTTTGGTGAAAAATGGGCTCGGCACTGGCTCGACCTCGCTCGTTATGCGGACTCGAACGGCTACCAGCATGACAAGCTGCGCACGATGTGGCCTTACCGCGACTGGGTCATTCGAGCGCTCAATGCGGACATGCCGTTCGACCAGTTCAGCATCGAACAGCTCGCTGGCGACTTGCTGCCGAATCCGACGACGGAACAGCTCGTCGCCACCGCTTTCCATCGCAACACGCCCTCAAATCTCGCGGGCGGGTCCATCCGCGAGGAGGTGGAGGTGCAGATGAAACTGGATCGCGTCAGCACCACCGGTCTCACCTGGCTGGGCGCGACGCTCGAATGCGCCGCCTGTCACGACCACAAGTTTGATCCCATCACGCAGCATGATTTTTATGAGCTGTATGCCAGCTTCAACCAGACGCCGCCGGAGGTGACTGAGAACGGTCTCGGCGGCGGGAAGGAGTTGATCGGGCCGGAAATCGAGGTGCCAGGCAGTCCCGCAGAGGCAAAGCTCGTGGCCGATCTTCGGGCGAAGAAGAAAGAGCTGGAGCAGAAGCTGGAGTCCGCAAAGCCGCTGGCCCTCGCCGAGCGCGAAGCATGGGAGAAAAGCTTCATCACCGATGGCGGCTACAAGCGCATCCCGTGGGATAAGCTGCCCACCTTTGCCCGGAAGGTGCGCGGCCTCGACCTCATCGGGCAGCCCGCCTCCAAACGCACCGAACGCAGCGAGCCGAAAGTGCTCTACGTCCTGTTTTATGATCACCCCGCCACCGCGCCCTTCGCGAAACCACTGGCGGAGATCGAACGCCAACTGGAGGCGATCCGCCCTCCTCGCGTGATGGTCATGCGCGACCTGTCTGTCAAACAGGACACCTTCATCTTCCAACGCGGCAACTACCTCGCGCCGGGGAAAGTGGTCGGCTTTGGCGTCATCGATGCGCTCCATCCTCTGCCCGCCGATGCACCGCGCAACCGCCTCGGCCTCGCGCAATGGCTCGTGAGCCGCGACAATCCGCTGACCGCACGCGTCACGGTGAACCGCTGGTGGGCGGAGATCTTCGGCACCGGCATCGTGCGCACGGTGGAGGATTTCGGCCTGCAAAGCGAAGCGCCGAGCCACCCCGAACTGCTCGACTGGATGGCTGTCGATTTAATGGAGAACGGCTGGAGCATGAAACACGTGATCAAACTCATCGTGATGAGCGAAACCTACCGACAAAGCTCCCGCGCGACTGCCGCCGCGCTGGCCAGAGACCCCGCAAACCGCCTGCTTTCCCATGCTCCGCGCTTCCGCCTGCCCGCTGAACTCATTCGGGACAACGCACTGACCATCGCTGGCCAGCTTTCGCGCAAGATGTTCGGCCGTCCGATCTATCCCCCGCAGCCGGACAAGTTGTGGGACGAGATCATCAGCGTGGAGCAGCCGGAGTATCCTGTGTCCCGGGGCGAGGACCGCTACCGGCGCGGGATCTACGTCGTGCTGCGGCGGGGTAATGCCAATCCGACTCTACTGAACTTCGATGCCACGGAACGCGGCCTGTGCGTGACAAAACGCTCGCACACGAATACGCCGCTCCAAGCGCTCACCCTGATGAATGATCCCGTCTTCGTCGAGGCCGCACGTCATTTCGCCGATGAAATCGAGTCGTGGCCGGGCGATGCCTCCTCGAAGGCTGTTCGCGCCTTTCGCCGCGCCGTCAGCCGGGTGCCCAACGCGACCGAACTCCATCTGCTGCTCGACCTGCACGCCACAGGCAGCTCGTGGTTTGATGTCGCGCAGGCGCTGCTGAATTTCGATGAGGCCGTGACCAAGTCCTGATCCTTCATGAACACCTCCGCGCCATTTCATTTGAACCGACGTTCCTTCCTGCGCTCCGGCGTCATGGGCATTGGATCGCTCGCACTAGCGTCATTGTTGAAGCGCGATCTTGCCGCCGCGTCAGCACCGCATTCCGCACTCACCCATCCGCCCAGGGCAAAGCATGTCATCTTCCTGCACATGGTCGGAGGCCCCTCGCAGATGGACTTGTTCGACCCGAAGCCCGCACTGGCGAAATACGAGGGCCTGCCCCTCCCCGAATCCATCACCCAGGGGCGACGCTTTGCCTTCATCGGTCCGGACGCAAAAGTGATCTCATCGCCCTATGGCTTCGGAGCCCACGGCGGCAGCGGGATGATCTTCTCCGAACTCCTGCCGCACATGGCGGGCGTGGCGGATGACTGGTGCATGATCCGCAGTCTGAAGACGGATGTGATCAACCACGGTGGTGCGCAGCTTTTCATGCACACCGGCAGCGGGCTTTTCGGCCGCCCGTCCTTCGGCTCGTGGCTCAGCTATGGACTCGGCACGGAGAACGAAAACCTTCCCGCGTTCATTGTCATGACCAACGGCCTGCCCACCGCCGGTGCGCCGATCTGGAGTGCAGGTTTTCTACCCTCACAGCATCAGGGCCTGAGGTTTCGCGGCGGCAATGAGCCGGTCTTCTATCTCAACGATCCCGCCGACATCACCCGCGAGCGGCGCGGTCGAATCGTCGAGGGCGTCAATGCGCTGAACCGCGAAGTGCATGAACGCTACCAAGACCCCGAGGTGCTCGCCCGTATCGCGCAGTATGAAATGGCCTTCAAGATGCAGGCCAGCGTCCCGGAACTCCTCAGCCTGAAAAACGAGCCTCAACACATCCTCGACCTCTACGGCATCGAAGACACGAGCAAGGACACCTTTGCCAGGAACTGCCTGCTCGCCCGCCGCATGGTGGAACAAGGCGTTCGCTTCGTGCAGTTGTATATTCAGGGCTGGGATCACCACGACCGCATCTATGAGGATCTGCCCAAAGCCTGCCGCCAGGTGGACCAAGCCACCGCCGGGCTGATCCGCGATCTCAAACAGCGCGGAATGCTGGATGATACTCTGGTCATTTGGGGTGGCGAGTTTGGCCGCACGCCGATGGCACAGGTCCTCAGCGCCAGCGGCGACGCCACGCCGCCTGGACGTGATCACCACATCGACTCCTTTACCGCGCTCGTTGCAGGCGGCGGTTTCAAAGGCGGGCTCACCTATGGCTCCACCGACGATTACGGCTTCGGTGTCATCGAAAATCCCGTCCACGTTCACGATCTCCACGCCACGCTGCTGCATCAACTAGGCCTCAACCACGAACACCTCACTTACCGCTACCAAGGCCGCGACTTCCGCCTCACCGATGTGCATGGAAAAGTCATCACTCCTTTGCTTGGTTGATCGACATTGATCACTCGTCACCCCTTCGTTCCATGATTCTCCGCTTTCTTCTTTTGCCCCTGTTTGTCACCTCGGCCCTGGCCGCTGCCACGCAAGCCAAACCTAACATCGTCTTCATCCTCGCCGATGACCTCGGTTATGCCGATCTTTCGTGCTATGGGCAGAAGACGCTCGCGACGCCGAATCTGGATCGCATGGCGGCGGAGGGGATGCGGTTCACGCGACACTATGCGGGACTCACGGTGTGTGCGCCTTCGAGGTGTGTTTTGATGACGGGAAAGCACACGGGGCATGCGGTGTTGCGGACGAACTACGACACGCCCATGCCGGATGGCACGCGGACGCTTGCCAGCGTGCTTCAGAGTGCGGGCTATACCACAGGAGCCTTTGGTAAATGGGGCATCGGCGATGTCATCCCGGAGGACGATCCGCTGCGGAAGGGGTTCGGCACCTTCTACGGCTACGTGGACATGTATCACGCTCACAACTTCTTCCCGCCCTTCATGATCCGCGATGGCAAACGCGAGCCGCTGCGCAACACGATCATCCCCGGCAGCGACGGCACCTTTGCTCCCGGTCGTGGCAATGGCGTGGCGCAGGAAAAGTTCGATTACGCGCCCGCGTTGATCGTCGATGAAGCGCTGAAGTTCATCGAAGCCAAGGCTAAGGAACGCTTCTTTCTCTACCTCGCCCTGAACACGCCCCACGCGAACAACGAAGGCGGCAAGGGCGATTTCAAACGCGGCATGGAAGTGCCTGACTACGGCCCCTTTGCCGATCGCGACTGGCCAGATCATGAGAAGGGTTTTGTCCGCATGATGCATGACATTGACCTCACGGCGGCGCGTGTGATGGGAAAGCTGCGCCAGCTCGGCATCGCCGAGAACACGCTCGTCGTCTTCACCAGCGACAACGGCCCGCATCAGGAAGGCGGGCACGAGGTGGACTTCTTCGATTCCAACGGCCCGCTCAAAGGCCGCAAACGCGACCTCTACGAAGGCGGCATCCGCGTCCCGATGATCGCCTGGTGGCCCGGTAAAGTGCCCGCCGGAGCCGTCTCCGATCATCTCAGTGGATTCCAAGATTGGATGCCCACCTTGGCCGAACTCGGCGGCGTCGATGCTCCTAAAAACGACGGCCTTTCGCTGCTGCCAACCTTGCAAGACCGTGCAAAGGCGCAGTCACGCCACGACTACCTTTACTGGGAGTTCTACGAAGGCGGCGGCAAGCAAGCCATCGTTACCGACCGCTGGAAAGCCGTGCGCCTGAACTGGAACGAGCATCCCGACGCCCCACTCGAACTCTACGACCTGCAAACCGACCCCGCCGAGGTCCACAACATCGCCGATCAGCATCCCGACCTCGTCAAAACCATGCTCACCCGCCTCGCCGAGTCCCACACGCCCCACACCGGCGTGACCTTGTCGCCCAAAGATCGCGCGGCGAAGAAGAAGTGACCCGAACTTTTCATGAAAACGCATCTCTTAGCCCTCCTCGCGTTCCTTTGCGCCCACTCCGCCATCGCCGCTGAACTGGACCGCTACGGCGGCAATACCTCTCTGAAGGGCAAGTCCACAGGATGGTTTCATGTCGAGCAGATCGGCGGGCGATGGTTCTTCGTCACACCAGAAGGTAACGCGTTTTTCTCGCTCGGCGTCACCCACACGGGCGAGACGATCCGGCAGGATGAGCTTGGCGTGTTCGCATCCCGCTTTCAAAGCAGCGAGGACAAGATGGGGGTGTTCTTCCTCGAAAACCTGCGAGGGTGGGGCTTCAACAGCGCAGGCTACGGGGCGCTGGAGATGATGGAGACGCAGATCCCGTATCTGGCCACCATCTGGACGGAGGGGCCGCGCTCGAAGTCTGCCGGGCCGAAGTCGCAAAACACGGACATCTTTGATCCCGCCGTGCAGGAACGTCTGCGTGGCAAGGTGCGCGCCGCAGTGAAGCGGCATGTCCGCAATCCCTGGTGCCTTGGTTATGTCTTCATCGATCTGCCCATCTGGAGTCAGAAGGTCCGGCCAGGGCCGACGTATGTGGACTACCTGCGCGGCCTGCCAGAGAACGCCCCGGGCCGTCGTGCGCTCGCAGCGCTGCCACCTTCCGATAACGAAACGCTCACCTGCCACATCGCGGAGACCTACTACACGGTCGTGTGCGACGAACTACGCAAGGCGGACCCGCATCATCTCATCCTCGGCGACCGTTTCATGGCGAATCCCGCCAACGCCGAGATCCACACGCCGGATGCCATCCTGAAAGTGGCGGCCCGTTTTGTCGATGCCTTCGCCTTTCAGCCCATGGGCACGCAAAAGCCGCTCCAGAGCTATCTCGACCATGTTTTGGCCCTCACAGGCAAGCCTTCTCTCCTGGCCGATGTGAACACGATGACGATGCGCCCGGAGAAAGACCTCGCCGACACCACTCGCTACGAAACCGAGGCCGGTGAGCACACCCTGGCCTACTACCTCGACGCCGCCAGCAGCCCTTCCTGCCTCGGGCTGCACCGCTGCACGATGCGCGACTACTTCCCCTGGAATCCCCAGTTCCACCGACGCGGCCTGCTCAAAGCCGACGACGCGCCCTATCCGCTCCTCATCGACTTCACCCGCCGTGCGAATGCGGAGGTGAAGGCGAAGGTCTATTCGCGATGAGTTGTCCCACGACTCGCGGCCACATGGTTGAATGGCCAAACGACTCGTGGAGCATTGGGCGACAGAGTGCCGGATAGCGAGGTGAGGCAGAAAATGGATTCTAATTTTTGCTGCCCCCATTTGCTGTCGGCTCTTCTCATGCATCCCATTGAGCGATTCGAGCCTTCCTCGACGTTCTTTAACCGATGAGAGCCTCTATCCTCCTTACCGTCCTCTGTCTCACCACCATCACCGCCCGTGCAGCTGATTTGCAGCCGCCTATCTCGGTGGGCCAACGCGTTGCCACCTGCGGGCATAGTTTCCATGTGTTCACGTATCGCCAAGTCGCTGAGATCGCAGCTTCGGCGGGCTTGAAGCATGAACTGGCGGGGCTTTCGAGCATCGGCGGCTCCACGGTAATCAAGCACTGGGCGGTGCCGGAGGAGAAAAGCGCGGTGAAGCAGGTGCTGAAGGCTGGAAAGGCCGATGTGCTCACGCTTTCGCCCATCTGGCTGCCAGACGAGGCCATCGAGCAGTTCGTGAAGCTCGGCATCGAACACAACCCGGCGTTGCGCATCACCGTGCAGGAATACTGGATGCCGAATGACGAGTATGAGCCCGTCTATCCTCTTCAGACGAAGAAGAAGGTCGATCACAACGCCACCGATCTCGCCAAGCTCCGCGATGCCACGCAACGCTACGCCAAAGACATCGAAGACCACGTCAAAGGCATCAATCAACGCCTCGGCAAGGATGCGGTGCTCATCGTGCCAGTCGGCATGGCGGCGGTGACACTGCGCGAAAAAATCATCCAAGGCGAGGCCCCCGGCCTGAAGCAGCAAAGCGAGCTCTTCCGCGACAACTGGGGCCATGCGCTGGTGCCGCTCCAGCTTCTCTCCAGCTACTGCCACTTCGCCGTCATCTACCGCAAGAGCCCCGTCGGCCTACCCTTGCCGCTCGCCTTCCGCACGCTCAAAGACATGAGCGACGACGACAAGGCGAAGCTCAACACCCTCCTCCAACAAATCGCCTGGGACACCGTGAGCGCTCATCCGATGAGTGGGATCATGAAATAGAGGTCAGCCAAAACAATCACCTCCACCATGAAGCGACTCCTTGTCTTTCTCGCCCTCTGCCCAGCCCTTTTTGCTGTGCCGCCGAACTTCGTCATCATCCTCGCGGATGATCTCGGGTATGGCGACATGCACGCGAACAACCCTGAGCGCTCCAAAATCCCCACGCCGAACATGGATCGACTTGCCGCAGAGGGCATGCGCTTCACGGATGGGCACTCCAGCTCCGGCTGCTGCTCGCCTTCGCGCTACACGCTGCTCACGGGGCGCTATCATTGGCGGACGACGCTTCAAAGCGGCATCGTCGGTGTTTGGGGGAAGCCTTTGATCGCGAAAGATCGCCTCACCATCGCCTCGCTGGCAAAAGAGCATGGCTACGCGACGGCCTGCATCGGCAAATGGCATCTGGGACGCGACTGGCCGATCACGCCGGAGCAAAAAGCGCACTTTGGTGGCTTCGGTGGCAAAGCGGGCGGCGGTGGGCAGGTTTCGACGGCGATCACCGATGCGCATCGCGAGACGTGGAAGGCCGTTTTTTCGCAGCGCATTCCCGGCGGGCCGACGGAACGCGGATTTGACGAGTATTTCGGCACCGATGTGCCGAACTGGCCGCCGTATTGCTTCATCGACGGCGATCGCACTGTGGGTATCCCGAGCGAGTTGCTGCCCGCGTCGAAGCTCGTGAAGAACCAAGCGAGCCTGCAAGGCCCCGCGCTGCCGGATTGGCAGCTGGAGGGCATTTTGCCTGCGTTGGCGACTCGCGCCGAAAAGTTCATCCAAGTGCAGTCAGCTGCCAAGAAGCCGTTTTTGCTCTATTTACCGCTCACCTCGCCGCACACGCCGTTGGCCGTGAATGCCGAGTGGAAGGGCAAAAGCGGCCTGAACAGCGATTACGCCGATTTGGTCATGGAAACCGATCACGTGCTCGGTCGCGTACTGGAGGCCTTGAAGGCCGGCGGCATCGAAAAGGATACCTTCGTGCTTTTCACCAGCGACAACGGCTGCGCGTCCTACATCGGCGTGAAGGACATGGAAAAGCAGGGTCACTATCCCAGCGGGCCGCTGCGTGACTACAAAACGTCTGTTTACGAAGGCGGGCATCGAGTGCCCTTCGTGGTGAGATGGCCCGGAGTCGTCAAAGCAGGCAGTGTTTGCAAACAGCACGTCCTCCAAGCCGACACCATCGCCACGATGGCCGAGATCCTCGGCTTCAAGCTGCCCGAGAATGCTGGCGAAGACAGTTTCAGCTTCATGCCGCTGCTCAAAGGCGAAGATCGCCCCATCCGCACGAATGCCGTGAACACTGCCTGCGGTGGCACACCGAGCTTCCGCGATGGTCCATGGAAATACGTCGCCCATGCCGAACCGGAGCTCTACAACCTCGACGAAGACCTCGCCGAGTCGATGAACGCCGCCCCGCTGCATCCCGACCGCGTCAAAGCCATGCAAGCCGCCTTTGAAAAACTCATCCGTGCCGGTCGCAGCACGCCCGGTGCTCCGCAAAAGAACGACATCAAGGTCGTGCGGTATCCCAAAGCCGCAGCTCCTGCCAAAGCGAAGAAGAAATAACTGAGCTGACAGCAAATTGGGGCAGCAAATATAAGAACCCCATTTTTCTGCCCCCATTTGCTGTCAGCCCTATTTATATCCCGATGATCCACCGCCTTCTGTGCCTCCTCGCTATCAGTCCTTCGCTCTTCGCGGCGCAGCCCAACATTCTTCATATTCTGGCCGATGACATGGGATGGAATGCGTTGAGCTGTTACGGCAACAAAGACCTGCAAACGCCGAACTTGGATCGGCTCGCCGCGCAAGGCATGCGTTTTACCCAAGCGTATGCGGATGCGCAGTGCTCGCCGACGCGGGCGGCGTTTCTTTCGGGGCAATACGGCGCTCGAACGGGGGTGTTCAAGGTGTTGAACGAGAAAGAGCCTTCGTTTGCGCCGATGTGCTCCGCCGAGGCGAAGGACACGCTGGGGCCGGAGACGGCCACGTTGGCGACCACCTTGCGCAAAGCGGGCTACACGACGGGCATCAGCGGTAAGTGGCACATCGCGAACAACTACGCGGTGGCCTCCCTGCGAAAGCGTGAGGGCTACTTTGACTCCTACGGCTTCGATTTTGCCGGTCCGGCGAATGGGAACGAGCATCACGAGGACAAAACCGTCACCGCCATCACGGATGACATCATCGGGTTCATCGAATCGAACCGCAGCAGGCCTTGGTTTGCGTTTGTGTCGCATTTCAGCCCGCACACGAAGTTGGAAGCACCGGAGGCTTTGATCGCGAAACACGTCGGCCGGGGCTTCAAACGGTCGGCGGACGATGAAGGTAAGTCCACCGAGCGTCCCATCGCCAACTACCTCGCCATGCTAGAGCATCTCGACAACGAAGTGGGCCGCTTGCTGGCGAAACTCGATGCCCTCGGCCTCGCGGAGAACACGCTCGTGATCTTCACCAGCGACAACGGCGGTCTCTCCCGCGTGACGAACAATGCACCGCTCCGTGAAGGCAAAGGCTCGCCCTACGAAGGCGGCATCCGCGTGCCGCTGATCGTGCGCTGGCCGGACAAAGTTGAGCCTGGCAGCGAGTGTGACGTACCGGTGCATGCGGTCGATTTTTATCCGACGTTTGTGAGTGTGGCTGAGACCCAAGCCGCAACCACTTTAGACGGCGAGAGCCTGCTGCCTCTGCTCACGCAAACGGGCACGCTCCAGCGCCCGGCCTTGTTCTGGTACATGCCCACCTACACCACGAACTATGGCCGCACGCCTTGCGCCGTCATCCGCGAGGGCGATTGGAAGCTCATCCACTGGTTCGGCGACTACCTCGATACAACTGGCTTCACGCCCGACGACAAACCCTACGGCAAACTTGTTGTCGGCCCGCGCACCGAGGTCTTCAACCTCCGCGAAGACCCCTATGAAACGCGCAACGTCGCCACCGACCGCTCCAAGAAGGCTACGCACCTCACCAACGCCCTCAGTGCCTGGCTCAAGCGCACGGGCGCGAAGCTGCCCGCGCCGAATCCCGACTTCGACGAGAAGCGCTGGTGGAAGTCCGAAGGCAAACCATCGAAAGGTGAGAACTGATCCCCGATTTTCATCGGTATGAGACAAATCCTCTTCGCTCTACTCTGCCTGTGTTCGGTGGCGCTTGCTGAAACGCCGCAATACATCGTCTTCAATCGCGCACCGGGCCAGGGCATGTATCAAGGCGAACCCGAATCGCTGGGACGAAAAGCCTTCGACGACGTGCTCGCTCAATTTCCCAATGATCCGAACAAACGATTGCAGACGGCGGTCAGTCACATCTTCTCCGTCTTCCGCACGCCGCCGGAGACGACGATGAAGGCTCTACGCACGTTTCTGGATGCTGCGGCAGAGACGAGCACGCCCATCGTGGTGCAGATCGACACGGAGCACTGGTGGGATGCGCGGCCGGATCTTTGGAACTGGTGGGATACCACAAAGCCCGGTCACGATCCGGCGAACCGCGAGAACGTCGAGTGGACGAACTGGTCACCTGAGAATGCCATCAAGATCGCATGGCGGGACTGGGGAAAACAGGTGCGTGTGCTGCCGCAGCCGAACTTGGCGAGTCCGCGTTATCTTGAAGCCTGCAAAGCTGAGCTACGCCGACTCTTGCCCATCGTGCTGGTTTGGCACCACAAACTCCCACCGGAGAAGAAACATCTACTCATCGGCATCAAGCTCGGCCACGAGACCTCCATAGGCGGCAGTGCGTATCACTTTGAAGGCGGCAATGAGCGACTCAACAAAGCAGCGGCGGATGATCCCGTGATGCCTTTCGATGCAGAGAATATTCTCTCGCGTGGTCGGGCGCAAATCGGTTACGCAGCGGTGAAGACAGCGGGCATTCGCAGCGCTGGAGCGATCACAGAGAGCGACCTGCGCGATGTCTGCCAACGTTACCTCGCCACGCTTTGCCACGAGGCCGCGCAGCTCGGTGTGCCGCGTGAGAAGCTCTTCGCCCATGGCGTGGGTTGGAAGGATGGTGAGCTGCTTTACGATGCGCCGGTGAATCCCGACTCCTGCCCGGCGTGGAGCTTTTACAAACACGCTGCCGATCCACGACTCGACACCGGCGTGCAGCGCAACCTCACCCGCTCAGACGCGCCATACTGGGCTGCGTGCGAGTATTGGCTGGCCTCTGGCGATGCAAATGCATGGCGTGATGCCTTGAAGAACACCCTCTCCGATCCTCGCTGCCGCTACGTCTGCATCTTCAACTGGGAAAGCATGGCCGCCTTTCCAGGCATCGCGAAAGGGATCCGTGAAGTCCTCGATAGTAGCCGAAAGTAGGTTTGGCATTAGCCGATTCAGGACGCAAATGAGATATCAGAAGCTGACAGCAAATAGGGGCAGCAAATGTTCAGAACCATTTTTCTGCCCCCATTTGAGGTCAGCCTCAGCACCCGATTTTATCACTCGGCACCAATTCACAAACAACCTCTCTACCACGTTTACTCAGTCATCTGATGAATCCCTTCCTTCTGATCCTCCTCAGCCTAACCACACCGCTGATGGCCGAATCCCTCTTCCACCAGCCCGCCATCAGCGACACAAGGGCTGCCACAGCCTGCGTCATCGGTGAGGTGCATCCCGACAGCGAAAGGTTTTATGTGCGCATTGGGAACTACGGCAAGACCACGCCCATCGTGCCGCAGACTTGGGACGCGAGTGCCTTCACCGGACTCCAAGTGCCCACTGGATGCCAGTTTGGACCGATGGCTGCAGAAAACAGCACCGCCGTGCGGGTGCATGGACGGGAGATCGGCATCTGGATTGATTCGGATCATCCACGTCCTGCACTCGGCTCCCTGCTGCCGATCACGCCAGCGTATTGGTGGTGGGACTTTGCGAAAGCGCCGATGCCCTTTGCCAAAGAAGGCGTGGAGCTGGCCATGAGCTTCGACATGAAAGTGCCCACGGCCTCTCGCGAGGGGGAGGCGCAGCCCTACATCACCGTGAACTTCCTGTTTCTCGACACACGCTCGCAAAAGCAGTTCTGGCTCGCCGCCAATCTCTTCGACATGCGCCCGGAGAGCCAGTTCCCAGACACGGTGCATTTCGATGGTTGGGAGGGCGGCACGCAGATTCCCATTCTCTACTCGGCGCTGAACAACAAGAGCCAGTGGATGCATCCAGGTAAAGATTCGGCTCTTTTCACCTCGCAGCCATTTGTAGAGTATCGGCGCTATGACATCCGCGTCACCGCTGCCGAGCTAAAAACGGCCATCGTGGCCATGCAGAAGCGATTTCCGGAAACTGCCGCCGTTTCGGGAAACGTCGCCGATCTCCGTCTCATCCACTTCAATCTCAATCCCGAGGTTTTTGCGCCCAAAGGCAGCCGTGGACGGCTTGGGTTGGCATTGCGGAACATTCGCGTCGAGTTGGTCTCGCGCTAATGGTTCACCATCGCACTTCCATGAAGATCTCCATCCTCACCGCCTTCCTCGCTTTGACCTGCGGCTCAGCACCTGCGGCTGGTCCGGCGGCCAAAGACGAATCCGCCGCACGACCTGCGAGTGGATTTGAAGTGCGGGTGCCTGCACCTGGACCAGATGCCATCGCCGACACGGTCCTTCAGGACGCCATCGACGCGGTGGCCTCGGCGGGCGGCGGTGTGGTCTTGCTTGGTGCGGGGGACTTCAAGCTCTCGCGCAGAGCGGGAGATGAAACGGTTGTGATCAAAAGCAACGTGACGCTGCGAGGTCAGGGTTACGCGACACACATCTATCTCGATCCGAAGACGCCGCCGAATGACCTGCGCTATTTTCCCGTGCGCATCGGCACCAGCAAAACTCCGGCACACCATGTGGTGATCGAGCACCTGCGCTACACGGGCAACGACAAGGCCATCGGCGGCGGTTCCATCATGGGCTTCAACGCACGTTTGGACGAGCCGGAGTCGCTGTTGCTGTCATGCGACAACATCACCATCCGTCACTGCTGGATTTATGACGCCAAGCAGGCGGCAGGCTGCACCAAACCGGCGACGGCGATGTATTTGGCCAAACATGTCATCCCTGCCGCGGAGGCCAAAGCGGCGGCAGCAGACAAGCGAAAGGTCCGCACCGGCTACTTCGATGCCGACCGCATGGCCACGCAATTCAAGAACTGGCAGGTCCACAACAACTACATCGACACCTGCGGGAACAAGGCGGTCGAACTGGCCGAGTGTAACGGCGGCCTCATCGCGGACAATCACATCGTCAATGTCGTGGATGGTCCGCAGGTCATCTTCGGCAGCCGCAACGTTCAGATCAAAGACAACGTGGTGTATTTCACCCGAACCGGCATCAACATCTCGGAAGGATCGCATCACATCCGCGTCAGTGGCAACCACGTCGAGCCAATGCCGGACCTGAAGAAGAACCCCGCCAACGCCTGCCTCCTCTTCCGCACCGAACCACTGCCACTGCACTCGACGATTTCGGATGTTGTCGTCACCGGGAACATCTTCCGTAGCCGAAATGAGACATCCCGATGCACGGTCCGTCTCCAGACACAGGTCGAGGCGCTGTCCTGCTCCTACACGGGGCTTGTTTTCACGGGGAACACCTTTGACGGAGACATCGAGTTCAGTGACAAGCGGAATCCCGCAAAGACCTCGCTGAAGGAGATTCTCTTCGCGGATAACCTCTGCAACGGCGACCTCCTTTCCGTGCCTGCGGGCACGATGGCTTCGAGCACGGTGGTGGTGCGGGGAAATCTGCTGCGAATGGCCGGGACGCTCACGCTGAACGCCAGCGAGTGGATCTGGACGGGCAACACGCATGCGAATGGCACACTCGAAATCGCTGCTGATGCCAAGGCCAACCTCATTCACGGGAACTTCACCACTTCACCCATCATTGACCACGGAACCGAGACCAGCCTGAGCGGCAACATCGTGAGGAAAAAATCCAAGACACCATGAGACCGCTTCTTTTTCTCCTTCTTACATCCGCCGCCAGCCCGGCGAACGCGACCTGTCCGCGCTGCGTCGCCTGTGGGAAAGGCAGCGTGCCGTTTATCAAGCCGACGCCAAAGCCGCAGCGGAACTGCTCGCCGTCGGCGCGGCACCACCGGAGCCAAAGCTCGACGCCATCGCGCACGCGGCTCTCAGCGCGGAGTGCCTCGGCATCCTGAATCTCGACGAAGCCCTCCCCCGCGAATGAACGGCACGCTCACGAGCAGGACCAGCTTCAACGTCATCGTCGATGGAGCAGCGGCCTGCACCTTCCGTGGGCTTTGATCCTCGACGACCATCTCAAACCCTCAACGCACCTCCGTTTCACACCACACGGTGGACGTGGACTTTTGCCTTCACGTTGCTGGAATAAACTCCAACCTTGACCATCTCACAATGTCGGCGAGTCTTACCGCCGCTTCCTGAATGAAACGTTTCTACCAAATCCTCACACTTCTGCTGCTGGCCTTGATGGTCCCGGCTTCGACGTGCTGTTATGGGGTGGATGGGTGCGTCACAATAGTGGATGGCGGTTCTCGCTCCCACGACGAGCATGAGCATCACGATGGAGGTGAGCACCACGCTCCCTCCTCCTGCCCAGGTGAGACACTATCCCACAGCCAGGTTCCCATGCTGGTCATCCTTCCTGCGATGCAGATGGTGGAGTTGACGGAGTTGATTTTGGTGATTGCTCGTCTTCAAGACGATCTCGCCACCGCCACGGAGTTTTCCGGGCTGCCGATGACCACCGCGCCGCCGGAGTTGCGAGCGACGTGGCATTTCACGCAACGCACGGCGCTGCCTGTGCGTGCGCCCTCGATTCTGGCTTAAAGCTCCGTGCGCCGCACCGCCCATGAGGTGGTGAACTGGCTCACCGGAGTGCTGCAAACATCCTTCACGGATGTGTCGCGCCTATGCTGCCCCATGCCGGGGTTTGCCGTGATTCCTAATCCCCAACTACTCTTCTCATGCTTCGTTCCATTTCTCTCACTATCTCGTTGTTCCTGGCGGCTGTTTCATCTGCTCCGGCCCTCACCCTTTCCCTCTCCGACATCGGACCGCGTGTCCGTGCGGCTCATCCATCGCTGAAAGCCGCTCGCATGGCCGTGGAGGAAGCTCGCGGTCGCCAGCTCGGCGCGGGGCGTCTTTCCAATCCCACCGTGGGCCTGGACTCACGCAATGAAACCTACCTCTCGCCGGGTGAGGTCATGTTTTCGCTCGATCAATCGTTCCCCATCACCAAGCGCTTACGGCTGGAGAAGCAGCTCACCGCGCAGCTTGTCACCGCTGCGGAGCTGGAGGTGAAAGATGCCGAGCGGCGTTTGATTTCTGAGGCGCAGACCTTGGCGGTGCAGATTCTCGCCATCGAGCAGCAGAGGAGTTTGCGCCAGCAGCAGACGGAGCTGGCCACGAAGCTATCCGAGTTCGTCACTGGACGTGCCAAGGCAGGTGAACTCTCCGCGCTGGATGCCGCCCAGGCACAGGTGGACGCCCAGCGCCTCATCGTGGAGGCACGCAAGCTGGAGGGCGAAAGCCGCAGCCTGCTGGGCATGCTCAAGCCCATGCTGAATCTCGATCCTGATGATGCGTTGTCGCTCTCCGGCAAGCTCCCTGAAATGAACGTGCCCGACAAAGGAGCGAACTGGGTGCTGCGGGCCGATTACCAGCTCGCCGAGGCCAAGGTCATCGCCTCGCAGACGGACATCGGCCTCGCCAAAGCCAATAAATGGCAGGACGTGAGCGCGGGCATCTTCGCCGGGCCAGAGACTCAGAATGCACCCGGCGATGATCGCAGGACCAATGGGGTGATTGGATTCCGCATCTCGCTTCCCTTGCCCTTCTGGAACAAGAATGAAGGGCAAGTAGCCGAGAAGACCGCCGCCGCAGAGCGTGTGCGCCTGGAGCAAGCTGCCCTCGGCAAGCAAATCCGCAGCGATGCTGAGAATGCGCGGAAAGACATGCAGATGAGCCATGATCTCGCCCGCGAAACCCGCGACAAGCTGCTGCCGCTCGTCATCGAGCAAACAGGCAAGCTGGAGAAAGCCTACGAGAGCGGCCAGGCCGACCTGCTCACCATCCTCCGCGCCCGCGAGCAACGCCTGCAACTGGAAGCCGCCGCACTGGATGCCGTGCGTGATTTTCACCTCGCCCGCATTCGCTACGAGACCGCCATCGGCAAGCACGCCCCGGCCACACCTGCACCCAAACCCGTCCGCTAATCTTCCATCTTCTATCTCATCATGAAACGACCCCTGGCTCATTTATTCCTCTGTCTGTCTTTGACCGGCATCACCGCTGCCGCCGCAGATGCCAAACGCGCCGCCAACACCGTCGTGCTGGATGAAACCGGCGTGAAAAATCTCCGCATCGAGACCGTCGAGGTCGAGGAGACCGACTTCGAGGCCACGATCTTCTCGCTGGGCCGCATCGAGGCCATTCCCAGCAAAGTCGCCGCTGTCAGCAGCCGCATTCCTGGCCGCATCATTGAGTTGAAACTCACGCCTGGAGACACGGTGAAGCTGGGCGACGAAGTGGCGAAAGTGGAGAGTCGCCAGCCCGGCGATCCGCCACCCGTGATCTCGCTCAAGGCACCACTCAGCGGACTCGTCACTCATGTGGATGCACGGCTTGGCGACCCCATTGATCCTGAGAAGGCAATGCTGGAAATCACCGACCTGAGTGAGGTCTATGCCGTGGCCCGAGTGCCGGAGCACCAGGCCGGACGCATGAAGACTGGCACTGTGGCACACATCAAAGTCGCGGCGCTGCCGAATGAAAAATTCGATGGCGAGCTGCTGCGCTTTGGCACCAGCGCGGACAAGGCCAGTGGCACCATTGACGCCATCTTCCGCCTGCCCAACAGCGGCGGCCAGCTCCGCGCCGACATGCGGGCGGAGTTCAGCATCGTCATGAGCAAGCGCAGCAACGTGGTCAGCGTGCCGCGTGCCGCCTTGCAGGGCGAAGGCGGGAACCGTTTCGTCTATGTGAAGGATTTCGATCTGGCGAATGCCTTTGTGAAAACGGCTGTCACCGTCGGCGAGATCAACGACCGCTTTGTCGAAATCACCAACGGCTTGTTGCCAGCGGATGAGGTGGTGACTCGCGGGGCTTACTCATTGTCCTTCGCTGGAGCCAGCAGTGTCTCGCTCAAAGAGGCGCTGGATGCAGCGCACGGCCATGAACACGCTGCTGATGGTGGAGAGCTGACACCTGAGAAGAAAGCCGAGATGGAGGCTGCCAAAAAAGGCGGCGGCGACGGTCATGGACACGGCGAGGAAGAAGGTGGCAGCCCGCTCTGGAAGTATGGCTGCGGCGTTTTGTTCGTGCTCCTGCTGCTTTCCATCTTCACCAAAAAAAGCCGCCCCGACGCAGACGAAGCCCCCGCCCCGAAACCCACCGAAAAGGAGGCTGCGTAACCCATGCTCAACAAAATGATTCATTGGGCGCTCGCCAGCCGGGCGCTCATCATCGGCACCGCGCTCATCCTCATGGTGATGGGCTTGAAGACGGCCACCGAGCTGCCTGTGGAGGTGCTGCCAGACCTCACCAAGCCCACCGTCATCATCTTGACGGAATCTCCCGGCCTTGCGCCGGAGGAAGTCGAAATGCGTGTCACCCAGCCCATCGAAAGCGCCCTCATGGGCGTGGCTGGCCTCACCCGCCTGCGCTCGAACTCAGACGTGGCGCTCTCCCTTGTCTATGCCGAGTTCGGCTGGGACATGGACATCTACAAGGCGCGTATGCTCGTTCAGGAGCGCCTGCAAGGCGTGCGTGAGCAGTTGCCCGAGGGCGTGCAGCCATTCATGACACCGGTCGCATCCCTCATGGGCGAGATTTTGCTCGTCGGCGTGCGCTCAACGATCAAGGAAGGCGAGGCTGGCTATCTGCCTCCGCGTGAGGTGCGTTCGCTGGCGGATTGGACGGTGAAACGCCGCCTGCAAAGCATCTCCGGCATCGCTGAAATCCTCAACATGGGCGGCGGCGTGAAGCGCATCGAGATTCAGCCTGACCCTTACAAAATGCAGGCCACTGGCGTGACCTTTGATGAATTGGAACAAGCCGCTACTGAGGCGGCGAACACCACCACAGGCGGCTTCATCAACACCGGTCCCACTGAAATCATGGTGCGCAATCTCGCGATGACTGTGGAGCTGGACGACATCGCCCGCACCGTCATCAAGAAGATCAACGACCGCCCTATCTCCATCGGCGACGTGGCGGAAGTCGTCTGGGGCATCGAGCCGATGCGCGGCGATGCCACGGTCAGCGTCGCCCCGGAAAAATCCGCCACTTACGGCGTCATCATGTCCATCACCAAAGCACCCGGCTTTGACACGCGAAAGCTCACCGAGCAGATCAAGACCGCTCTGGACGAACTCAAGCCCACCTTCCCGCAGGGCGTCGAGACCACGCTGCTGTTCCAGCAAAAGGACTTCATTGATAACGCCATCGGCAATCTCACCGAAGCCATTCGTGACGGGGCCATCATGGTCACGATCATTCTGTTTCTGTTCCTGCTGAACTTCCGCACCACGTTCATCACCCTCATGGCGATGCCGCTCTCCTTCGGCATCACGATGCTGGTCTTCAAGTGGCTCGACATCAGCGTGAACAGCATGACCCTCGGCGGCCTCGCCGTCGCCATCGGCATGGTCGTGGATGATGCCATCGTGGACGTGGAAAACGTCTTCCGCCGACTGCGCGAGAACGCAGCGCTGCCCCATCCTCATCCGCGCCTGCAAGTCATAGCCAAGGCCTCCGGTGAAGTGCGAAACTCCATCCTCTACGCCACGGTGCTCATCATCCTGGTGTTCCTGCCTCTGCTAGGACTCACTGGTGTGGAGGGCAAGCTGTTCGCTCCCATCGCCATCGCCACGATCATTTCGATGATGGCCTCCTTTATCGTCTCGCTTACCGCCATCCCCGTGCTGTGCTCGCTGCTGCTCAATCCGAAACACGGCCACGAGCACAAGGACGGCTTCCTCACCCGTGGCATGAAATGGCTGCTGGAAAACACCCTGCTGCGTTTCGGCCTCAGCCAGCCGCTCGTCATGCTCGGCATCGTCCTCATGATCGTCATCGCCGCGTTCTCGCTGTATCCGAAGATGAACAAGGACTTCCTGCCCAAGTTCCAGGAAGAAACCGCGCTCGTCGCCGCCACCGCCGCGCCCGGCACCTCGCTGGAGGAGATGAATAAAATCTCCGATGTCATCGAGCAGCAGATCCTCAGCGTGCCGGAGGTGCGCAAAGTCGGGCGGCGTCTTGGCCGTGCCGAGCGTGGTGATCACGTCGTCCCTGTCTCCACCGCCGAGTTTGACGTGGACTTCCGTGAGCCTGAGACCGAGGACGGGCATGAGGGCAAAGGCCGCAATCGCAAAGAAATCCTCGCCGACATCACCGCCAAGCTCAAAACCGTGCCCGGCGTCTTCGCCGTCGTCAGCGGCCCGCTCGCCGACCGCATCGGCCACATGATGAGTGGTGTCTCCGCGCCCGTTGCCATCAAGGTCTTCGGCCCCGACCTCGACAAGCTGCGCCAGATCGGCATCGAGATTCAAACCATCGCTAAAACCATCCCCGGCTTTGAGGATTGCAAACTCGACCAAACCTCATCCATCCCGCAGCTCCGCATCGAGGCTGACCGTGACCGCGCCAAAGCCTACGGCATCGCCCCTGGCAGACTCAACGAACAGCTTTCTGCTTTGATCGGCGGCAAAGAAGTCGCCGAACTGCGCGAAGGCCAGCGAGCCGTGAATCTCGTCACCCGCCTGCCCGTCGAGTGGCGCGATTCCCCGGACAAAATCGCCGAGCTGCCCATCGAAGCCGGTGAAGGCCAGCACATCCCGCTTTCCCTCGTCGCCGACGTGCGCGAAGCCAAAGGGCCGAACGTCATCTTCCGCGAAAACTCACAGCGTCGCTTCGCCCTCGCCATCAAGCCCACCGTGCAGGACGTGACCAACCTCGTCACCCGCATGAGGGATGAAGTGACCGCGAAAGTGAAGATGCCTGAAGGCTACTTCATCACCTTCGAGGGCGAGTTCCAGGCGCAGCAGGAGGCCACGCAGCGCATCGCCATCTTCACGCTCGTCATCTTGGCCGTCATCGCCTTCCTGCTCTACGGCTACTTCCGCACGCCGTTCTTCGCCCTCCAGGTGCTCTGCGACATCCCGCTCGCCCTCGTCGGCGGCCTGGTCTTCACCTACTTCAAGCTGAACAACATCAGTATCGCCACCCTCGTCGGCTTCATCGCCGTCGCCGGTGTTGCGGCTCGCAACAGCATCATGCTCATCAGCCACTACCTGCACCTCATGCAGCATGAGGGTGAGGGCTTCACGAAGAAGATGGTCATTCGCGGCACCAAGGAACGACTCGTCCCCGTGCTCATGACCGCGCTCGCCGCAGGCATCGGCCTCATCCCGCTCGTGCTCGCAGCGGATCAACCGGGCAAGGAAATCCTGCATCCCGTGGCAGTCGTCATCGTCGGTGGCCTCGTCACCAGCACACTGCTCGGCCTCGGCGTCACGCCCACCGTCTTTTACACCTTCGGCAGAAAAGCCGCCGCCAGTGCCATTGAGAATGATGCTCCCGCATCGCACTAGCCAAATGAATTTCCAAAGCGACGAACTCATCAGAGCCACCGCCGCCAAGGCAAAACCAAACCAAACTGAATCCAAACCAAACCAGACAAACATCATGAAAAAACTGCTCACAACCACACTGTTCACACTAGCCCTAGCCTTCACGGTCAATGCCGCCGACAAAGACAAGCACGATCACGAACATGCAGCCAAAGCCGGTCCCACCGGCGGCAAGCTCATCACCGAAGTCGAGCCTCACGTCGAGTTCTTCGTGAACAAAGACAAGAAGGTCGAAATCCGCTTCATTGACGACGACATGAAAGTCGTCGCCCCCGGCGAGCAAGTCATCAGCGTCACCCTTGGCGACCGCTCTGCTCCTACCAAGCTGAGCTTCACCAAGGATGGCAACATGCTCATCAGCGACAAAGCCGTCCCCGAAGGCAACGACCTCCCCACCGTGGTGCAAATCCGCGAGAAGGAAGGTGCCAAGGCCGTCACCGAGAAGTTCAACCTGAACCTCGAACAGTGCCCTACCTGCAAGAACAAGGAATACGCCTGCACCTGCGCCCACGGCGAAGAGGAGAAGAAGTAACCCTCACGCCAGCGCCCGCCACCTCACCAGCGCCGCCTTCTTCGAGGGAGCGGCGCTGGTGATTATCACTGACCATGAGCACCGAACACCACGACGAATCTGAATCCAAATCCTGCGGCTCATGCGAGCACGGGCATGACGACACACCACTGCCGCGCAATGCGCTCGTCATCGCCTCCGGCGCACTGCTGGGAGCCGGGATGCTTTTGCAATGGCTCAAACTCGGGCCACCGCTGCTGCACACGAGTTGCTACGCCCTTGCCACACTCGCGGGTGGCTTGCTCGTCTTCCCCGCAGCGTTCGAGGCGCTCAAAAAAGCACGGCTTGATATGAACGTGCTCATGACCGTGGCCGTGACCGGCGCATGGCTCGTGGGCGAAGGTGCGGAAGGTGCCGCAGTGGTGTTTCTCTTCGCCTTGTCCGAACTGCTGGAGTCCTGGAGTGTCGGCAGAGCGCGGCGTGCCATCGCCGCTTTGCTCAAGCTCACGCCGCAGACTGCGCTGGTGCGCGGAGCCGATGGCGTTGCCAAAGAAGTGCCCGTAGCAGAAGTGGCTGTGGGAACCGAGATCAGCGTGCGCAGCGGTAGCAGCATCCCGTTCGATGGCGAGGTCATCGCCGGAGACTCCGCCGTGAATCAAGCACCCATCACCGGCGAGTCCGTGCCCGTAGAGAAGAAACCCGGCGACCCTGTGTTTGCCGGAACCATCAATGGTGAAGGCTCGCTCACCGTGCGCGTCACCAAAGCGGCCAGCGACAGCACACTCGCCCGCATCATCAAGCTCGTCGAGGAAGCCGAGGAGCAGAAAGCCCCCACGCAGCGCTTCGTGGACAAGTTCGCCACCATCTACACGCCCGCTGTGTTTGGGGTCGCGCTCTTGGTTGCCTTGCTGCCGCCGTTGCTCATGGGCGGCGCGT